>Ga0116231_10007616_pt1 | contig 19655 bp, 18 predicted proteins | sample S1TSphgellanicum_2_FD_89695 | JGI IMG/M metagenome (GOLD analysis project Ga0116231, IMG submission 89695) | Host-associated microbial communities from peat moss isolated from Minnesota, USA - S1T2_Fd - Sphagnum magellanicum MG | ecosystem: Host-associated > Plants > Peat moss > Unclassified...
AAAGCCTCACAACCTCATCTTCATCATGAATAGCAGTGACAAGCTGCAATGACTTCCTACAGTCTTCATCTCCTCCTGATGCTGGGTGTAGATAAGCATATAATAATCTGTCCAAATTTTAGGACAAACCATGACACAAACATCCAAGTCCTGAATTTCTGTCATATTTTTTAATACAATTGGAAGGTAAAGTCAATGTTGGGAAGCACTCAAGAAACATAACGAATTTTTAAAAACTTATCTACTCTATGTAGAGACACACGTTCAAGGGGCAATATCCTTGTGAGGGTAAAGCTTTGTTTGATTTTAGCTTGTCCCTGTAGAAGCAAAGCAAAGTATCCAAAGCATAGAGATACCTACATAGAGAGTACTGGTTTGGGGCCTCCTGCACCCTGAAAAGATTCAAGCACAACATTGGTGACTACTTGGACACAGAGACATATCTATGAGCTTCCAGAGAAAAATCCACAACACTTTGAAGGTGACAAGACAATGAGTGCAGTCATAACCAATGTGGGCGCAGTTCTTACTTTTTTCATAACCGTCTGGCCAGGGTCTTGGTGAAATTATAATATTTGTCCCACAGGGTATCAAAGTAACAACTTTTGAAAAAAAAACTGGGACTCACCTATTATCAATTTGCTTCTCTAAGCAATACCCCTGGTTACCAATTTTACCGATTATTATTTTCATAATACCCACCTGTTATGCATAGGGGTCAGTTAACCTGAGAACCACCTAATATAACATCAAGGTAGGTTTTAGAGTTTAGTGAGATAACCTACTTGGATAAAAATCAGATGCACACATAGGGGTATATGTAGGATATCAATTTTTGTCAAAGTGATACTAGACCAGTAGGGTCTAGTGAAGTTCTTTACAAAGTCCATACCAAGTGGGGCAGGGTCTTCCACTGTTTTCACATAAATTTTGACCCAGGAGGTTGGTTATTCATACCCTGCCCCCAACCTAGACCCTGGTTGATAACAATGTCAAAAGTCAATAGGCACTGGTCATAACCTTATGGGAGTCACTCAGAAAATGCAAGACTGTCACATTCATTGTCAATGGCAAGACACCACACAAATACCTGCACAAAGATCAAATTGAAGATCAAATACACCAGCCAAAAACTCAGGATACTGACTGAACCCACCTGCAAAGATATGGGCACACATATATTACCGTGCCACATCCACATCAGTGATATAATTCGTCACAGACTCAGCCCAGAGTTGCAACTTGATTCTTCAGTAAAAGTCTGGGTTTCTTTTTTCCCCTTTACCACAGATATGCAAGAACTACAAACTTCATTGCCCGTCTTTCATTAGTGGCCAAGAAACAAAACCACATTCCAATGCGAGACGCTAAATAACCCCTAACGAGCTCTGTCTGGCGCAGTCTCCGGACCCCTGACCCACCGCCTACTCCACCACCGGACTTGACCCCACCTCCAGAGCTGGGCCCTCCCTTCACCATTGACAGAACATCCCAAGCATTGTCAACTGTTCGGAGCTCCCTTCGCTGTCAATGGCAAGACATCCAACGTTCTACATTAGAAACATAACAGTTCAAATATAAACTAAAAATAGCCAAATGTAGATTGGGCGTTTAGGGTCTCATATTGTAAGCAATGTAAGGAAGTTTGTAGGGTTTGGTGGTGCAAAATGATTGTAGAAGCATTGAGTGCAAAGCACCAATTGTCCTTTGTCGGAGAACCATTTGGAGAGCGACCTTCTCTTGAAAGGTTTAAGGTTTAGGGTTGCATTAAGTGTTGAAGTGACTAGTTAAGTAGTCTTCTTCGTAATTGTTGTGTCCTATTTTAATTCATAAACAACTATGGAACCAACACAAATAACAAAAATTGCACCTTCTGTTGTTGCAAGTGTCATTGAGGAGAACAATGCAATGTGTAGTGTGATTACCGTAGACACTATGGGAAGATCTCCCATTCCCATTGTTATCTACAGTGTTGAAGGTGAGCTTGATTCTCCTACAACTGAATGACAATAGACAACATCTTGATAACACACAAAAGTTTGATGATGGCGTGATGCCAATTGGAGGAAGGGATGGAAAGAAAAAACATTTATTGCAAGAGGCGTTGCCGATTTTTATTCAAGAAGGGGCTTACATGATTTGATTGTTTGGAAGACAAAAATATATCAAAATTGTGAAGATGACATCAACAAGATGAGTAGAAGGAGTAAACTTTCTATCATTTTATTTTTACCTATCATGAGTTTGTTGTTGAATGTGCTACAAAAAATGAATAGTAGGATTTGCTAATTGCAAAAAAAGGTCTTTGTTTGCTAACTGCATATAGGACCCTGGGTTTTTGCAGTTTGTTGTTTTTCTTTTGAAATTTAAGTCTATTGTGTTGAGTACATATAATTTGGGAAAGTAATAGTGGACATCACTTCCTATCCACCTTGTTTTGCAAAACATAACAATTTTTTAAAAAATGATTGACAACATATTATAGGTATTGGGAGGTCCAAATGGCAAAAGTAGGATTTACAAATCAACAATGCAACAAAGTCGACATCATTGTGTTGCACTATACCTTGAGGAGGTGTATGAAACTCTCGCATTGGAAGCACATTTTGATGTCAAATGCCCTGATTTTCCCCATTGAAAATTGGCCTTCCTTTCAATGCAAGTTCTACAAGAATTGTTACAAAGACAAAAACACCATAAGCTACCATAGGATGATGATGCAATGCCCAAAATACAAGGGCAAGGAGTTCCTAAAGATGTACTTGACTTGGACCAAGTCTGAGGCAAAAAAATTGACAAGGCTAAAGGAGAAACATCGCAAAACCCTACTAAACAAAAGTAGGTGCCCAAATAATGATGCAACAAAACATCCCAGTAAGGTTACATCAACAAGTTTAAAATCTCAAGATATAACACTACCACCTCCAAGGCCCATACATCAAAAAGACAAGGTGGTTGTTGAGTTAAGTAATGATGGAAACTTTTCTTCAATTCCCTATCAAGGTACATATGATTCCAAACCTGGCATTCCTTTTTAAAATATCTAGTGCATATAAGAGCTTAACTTGTTGCATTTTTATTTTCCAATTCTAATCTACAAACACTTTGTTTTCTAGGTTCACTTTACAAATGAAGATTTCCAACTCTAGTTGTTGATTAACGAATTATTTATTTCCCATTGTTGTTTGTAGATCTTTATAATGCCCATGTAAACAATCTATACTGCACTTTTAGATTCCCAATTTTTCATTCACTTTTAGGTGGGACTGTAGGTGTTGCCAAATCACTGTAGACTACCAAAACCACTTTCCAAGCAAAGATGCTTATGGTGGAGAATTATGCATTTGTAAAACCAATATGTTATACAAGGTAGAATAAACTAGATGCAAGTTTGTTTTTGTGAAGTGAGGTATTAATTCTTTCTATGAAGGGAATTAAAGGCTTAAATTCATTTGAAAGCACTAAGCGACTCAACCTATGTATTGGCAAGTCTATTGTTGTTTTTGGATGGGCAAACATTACCACAAAATGGTGTAACACATACAAGCATAGTTGACATTGAAACAAAAACAAGGAAGACAACTGAAACATTCACAATCGAAAGTACTTGTGACTTGGCCCCTTTTCCTATGGAAGTACAAATGAATGGGCTTTACGTTTTATTGTCAAAGATGAATAAAGTAATGGCTCCGACAATGTTTGAAGACCTTAAACAAGCCCTAGCTCTCCTTATGAGGATGGAAACTGAAGGTACTTTAGGAAACACATTTGTGTCCACATTTGGAAAATGGTACCTTTTTCCACCAGTGAATTTATTTCTTATTCGCTATCACTATTATGCACCCTAAGTTCAAATGTTTCACAATCATTCATCTATAACCTAGGTTCTTATTACTTACATTCAATGTTTTGTAACCTTGTTTATTATTACTTGTACAACCACTGTTCTCCAACTTAGGTTCTTATTAATCTAGTCAATGTTTTGCAATCCAAGTTGTTATTATTGCAAGTCGTTGTTCTCCAACCTAGGTTTCTATTAGTGACATACTATGTATGTAGGTTGTTGGAAAGGTTGAAAGGACAATCACAATTTTTGCGATTGTCGCAAAATCTTTGAATGTGTGGACTGAAGCAAGTTGTGGAAAAAACACCATGAAATGATTCTTAGAGATGAAAAATTTCCAAGAATACCTACAATATGTGAAAAAAAAGGAGTATGATGCAAATAGGGCAAGGGTTGCAGAAACACTATCACTATCACTATCATTATCACTATTATTATCACATGTTTACATATTGTGAGAGCTTTCAAAAAAAATTGTAGAACATTGTTTGGCAAACAACACCCCCCGGCACATCTAAACAAAGGTCTAACACAATGCATTATCCTCCATTATGCTCATGATCAAACCCACTCTGTGAGGTTAACCATTGATGTGCAGGATGTAATAGACTACAAATTCTTTGGTTCCCAAAGATACAATATGGAGTTGAAAATGTTTTGCAAGCCCGAAAAGACTTGTTGGGTCTACTAGGTTTTGAACTTGAGCTACAAAACCTAGTGGTTGAGAAAATATGGGGGTTTATGGCCAGAATTGCTCATAGAACAATCTCGAACATGTGTAATTTTGGACTAAGCAAGCAATTGGAAGATATGTGGTGTGGTTCTTCCATTAGGCTAGGTGATAAGCCTGCATTAAATGAGGTATTATATATTCTAACCAGTACTCCAAGTTTTATTTTGTTTTTGCTACACAATTCCATTCAATATGCCACAATGTATGCCATAATGTGTTCGTTTGAATGTTATATTGTTAGGTTCTCAATGAAGCCTTGGTGTTGAAGGAGGAAATAGACATGGGTTGGGTTTTCCCAAAAAAAGGCAAACTTTGGAAATGGTAATGCTTTCCATGATAAGGGAAGGAAATGCCAAAAGTTGTTAACAGAAGTTATGTGTCACAACCCTAGCCTTGGGCTCACGACCAAGCAAGGGCTTGCGAAGGTGCGGGCCAAGAATGAGCCCGGGAGTCACATTTCATGTTCCTAGGAGTGCAAGGGAGTGTGAGGGAATGAACCCTCACACTCCCAACTGAATTCCCACTTTGGGATTTGGAATCACAATGGACTCTTGAATATTTAAAAGGTAATTGCAGGGTCAAAATTCATTGGATTGAAAAGTTCTTTATATCATTGGAAAATTTTTAGAATGTAACTGTTTGAAATGGGCTCGTATGACCCATTTGGACACTTAAAACACAAGTTATGGCCAAAAGAAGGGCTGGGAATCAAATTGGCAATTTGACTCCCGACCACTAAAAGTCAAGAATCGCCCCAATTTCCTTGCGTGCAGGTGGCATGCAACATAATGTTGAAAAGTTATCAATGAGGACTGTAACTTTGCTTCAGACCTCATCTTAATTGGAGGTTTGCACGCAAAGTTATGGGCTCCCAAAGTCACAAGAATCCCAATTTTGGGAATTTCGGGACTCCCATTTGGGAATCCCGGGACAAAATGACATTTGGGTGCTGGTCCCATGGCCAGGCACATAATATACTATAAGGGGGAAGGTGGTGGCTTCCCCCAAGTTCAGGCTATGGTGAATCTTGCGAGTCCGTGTTTACCCATGGTTCGTTCGTGCACCAAAGTGCTCCAACTATGCACTAACCAACTTGTTGTTTGGTTTGTGCAGGTCTGTGTGAATAATTGAATTGCTTATCAATCTTTCTAGTCCCATCCCGAAGCTCTAGCACGCCCCTTTACCTTCGAAATGTTGCAAGTTAGGGAGCACGCCCCAACTCCTTCTCCTTCCGTTATCTCCACCTTTGGACTCATAGTTGAGTCCATCAAAAAGCTTGGGGGTGCGTCATTATGGATTTCCAACTTCATGCATTGTCCCTTAAACTAGGGAAGGTAAAAGAAACAAATTAAAACAATGTTGATGTTAATGTTACCACTCGCAAATTGGACAATGCAACAACAAAAGGTATATACACATGTTTCATGTTTCCAATTATGTTTTATTATTTTAGTTTTTAGATCATGACCACTTACTAATTTATGGTTTACATTCCAATTTTAGTGATCTAATGTGTAATCATTCCCTTTTACATGATTAAATGACCAGATTCTACTAGTAACACCTACTACGATAAATACTATGCAAGAATTCAAAGAGTTTTAAGGATTAGATTTGTCGTGGATGATTACAGGTCATGAAACACCGAAACAAGACCCTAGCCATTTAGTTGGTATTGACTTGCAATCTTACATCAACAATCCCACCCCTACATCACTGCTCCCATCAAATGTTGTTTTTGTTGCCCTTACTAGGTTCAAGCGAACACCATCCCTTTCCATTGATCTATAGCCTCTAGGGCAATTTGTATTGAGCCCCTTAAAATCATTGTTGAACCTCAATGACATGTTTTCCCAAGGTGTGCATTTTTTTGAACTAATCATAAAATTCAACCTAGAAGGTGCAAGTAATGTGTTGACATGTATGGCGAGATCAAATATTGGTGAATCAAAGGACTACATATTTGTGCCTATAGAATATGGGGTTACCACACGATCTAATGCCTTGCCTAAAAAAAGATACATAAGTAAAACTATAATTCCAACAAAAAAATGTATATTTGCATTATCTATTTTTTTATATTAGTTCATTTTAGGACTATTAAGGAGGTAGGATGAATATATGATTTTGGATGGACAAGGCAGTTAAGATAGGGATTGATCAAGGAACTTTGTTAGTTTGAAATTTTGAATTTTGTGTTGTTTTGATCATGATGATGTGACTTGGGATAATTTAAAAGGTGAAAGTTCTAGAGAATAAGAGAAGATGAAACATGGAGTTTAGAGAAGAATAGGAGGAGTTGTAGGTACTTGCTATAGAAATCCATAGATTTTATTTTGATATAACATAGATTTTAAATATTTTTTAGATTTTTTTCAACAAAACATGGGATTATGTTGTAATTCGGATTCATGTCTTCAATAATACAAAGAAGCATAGACTTCTATAATGAATTCTATGTTCATCTTTTGTGTGAATTTTGTGTAGTATTAAATTATGATAAAATGAATTGTAATATTATTTTTGGAGTTTTTTATAATGTATTTTGAAGCGCAAATTCTAATTATATGTAATAACCATTAATATGATGTTGGAATGAATGGTAATGTTAAGTTTGTTGAAACTTAAAACAAGAATAGTGAACATATGCATGTGAAATGCAAATATGTTGTTACAGTAATGTGAAATATTCTACAAGAATTTAAATTTCACTTATACCATTTAATGACCATTTTGTGGGGATTTTTTTTTTCTATTCTTTCTTTCTATAATGGGAAAGTTTTCTATAAATTTTGTTGTGTACTATAGATGAGAATGTTAAAACGAGTAGTGTTTTTTCTTTTCAATTCAGAATTTTAAAGGGTATGTTAGAAAGTATAAAAGGTCTATGCAGTTGACACTATAAAGACTACAAAGTGATTTACAGACTTTAAAGATGAAGAATTATGAAACAAGATGAATCGGATGGTGACCCGGAATTTATGCTGACAATTAAACTTGGAGGCAAAGTAACAAGTTATTGAAAGTTAGGCAAAAGACAATTTTGAAAATGGAAAGGAATATGTAGGGCTTATAGAAACCCCATATTAGAATTTGATGTTGGATAAACGAGTTTTGAGAACATAGGAAAGGCCCATCGAGCATAGGTCATTTCTACTTTAAGAAGTGGTACAACGAGACATAAGGATTGGGGGTCTTAAGAGAAGGCATAGTTCTAGACAACAATTTCCACGGAAAGAGATGTAATTGACTATTCATCTGAATGAATAGATGTAGTATACTTTTTAATCGCAATATGTGGTTTAGAGTCATAGAGATCAAGACGGAGTAGGGACTTATGTAGTACTTGATCAACCGAAGGAAATTTCTAATACATAGTCAGTGACTAGCCGAAGGAGGGTTGTTATAGGAGGTATGTAACCCAGGTTTATGTGTCAGTCTACATCTTTAGATTACTATGAACCAGTGGAACATTGGGAGGTGGATGAAAACACTAATGTTGATGTGTTTGAGGAGAATGAAAAAAATTACCCACGATCATTTGAGTATGTAGAGGCATAGTTGAATGCGTTGGATGAAGTACCACAATCATACTCACATCAAGGGAATTTAGAGTTGGATCAAAAAAAATACATAGCCAAAACACGAGATCATGAATATGTGGATTTGGAGATGATGAGGTTACTTTCAAAGGTCTATGCATTCTGTGAGAAAAGAGGACATGCAATCATGAATTGTCTTTTTTTTCCTTTTCACATCAAAGCAGGTATTGTTAGGCATGTGGAATTACAGAATGTGGTAAGAGCATTAATGGATCAACCACATGAATAGGATTCAAGAATTCTTGTAATTCATAATAGATTTAGAGGCATGGAGTTGGGAAGCCAATTGGGACCATAGAGTTGACATAGAGTTGACAGATTTAGACTAGGAGTAGAGAACTAGAGGGGTATTCACATCCACTTATTGCACCATAGTGGATACCAATGGGTAATCATAGATTGGAACATCGTCAATTTCATGTTAACATAGTTCCACCAATAGTGTTAGAAATGGTAGTTGTTGAAACCCATAAACATGTTAGAATAAAAGTTATTCAATCACTTGATGAAGGTATAACAACCACATGGGTGGAAACAATTGTTGCACCGAATATAGATGTTGTCAAAAGGGGAGTACTAATTGGATCTATAATAAAATTGGGTAGCGGATCAAGTGGAATTTCGGTAATAAGGAATTTGAGTCGAAGTTCGGCACTACCAACATCTACTACTGGAGTTGTTCACACACCTTGAATGGTGTTTACTAATATGATAATGACTACTCATGTGAATAGGACTATAGATGGACCATTGATGAGTTTAATGGCTACTAGAGGGTACAGAAGTGTAAATGTCACAAATCTAAAAGGAGGATATTCAGAACCATTTATTGTAACTACACCAATTCTTAATCATAGAAATGGCCATTATGTTAGGCCAAACAAGGTAGCTCTTAAATATCTTGATTTAAAAAAAAATGTTGATCTAGATGTTCATGTCAGAATGTTCAATTTTGCAATAAAACCAAATGCAGAGACTTTTGAAGAGTATATCATCAATGTGTTTAGCTATACACTAAGAGATATGACATTGGATTGATGCCATAATTACATGTCAAAAATTCTTAATTATATTTTTTTAGAGCTTACACAAACATTTTGCAAATGTCATCGAAAAACTCAGAATGACAAGCAAATATACATGGAGCTGAAAAACATGAAGCAAGAGATTAAAAGGGTGGAGGTTTACTATGAGCAAATTTAGAAGTTGGCTCATGGTTTACAAGTAACAACCATAGATAGTTTTCTAACTATTGTGTTTAAAGTAGGTTTGGAATCATACTTCAGAATTGCAACTACAGGGATGAAGCGGTCAACACTACAACAACATAAGGAGGTGGCAATGTTGTGTGAAAAAAATATGACTACTACAAAAGCAAGGAGTGCATTGTCAGTATCACAAAGTATCAAACAAGCAATAATAACAAAAACACAAAGTAATACAGGGAAGATTAACAAACATTGCATAAATTGTGGGATGAAAAATCACAATGTGGAGACATGCAAAAAGAAAAAAGAGCAAACCATGATGGTAACCACAAAAGCAACACAATTAAGTCAAAAAACATAGAAGACATTTTCATATGCATGTCACATATGTGGTTTGAATGGACATAAAATGACAAATTGTCCAAAGTTTATTGAGATGCAAAAAATGTTTCATGGGAAATCTGTGATAGTAGCAAAGGTTCAACTTGTTTCTGAGACACAAACAGTCATTGTGGATGTGAATGTGATGGATGTTAATGTTACCACAAGAAGTAAAGTAATTGAAGAACCTGTGTTTATGGATAAAGAGCCAAGAAAAACAAAGAGTGTTGCTAACTAGGAGAAAGAAGAGTAGTTGCAGTAGTTAATGGTGACGACAATTCAACATATTCAAAAAACACAAACCCAAACAAAAGTGTCGTCCACATCTATGGAGGGATGGAACATAACCTAGGCAGGTATGCCAAATACTACTCCTATGGACATAGAAATCTTAGGAAGTCATGAATTCACAAGGGAAATTCATCATAATAAAAGATATTTTTTCAGACATTGGTAAGCAAATGCTAGAAACAAGTTATAGGATGAATTTAAGACAATTGCTTAAAATAGCTTTTGAGCTAAAAAAATATCTTTGGCAAAAGTTGAAACCAAAGAAAACTCATAATGTAAATAAAGCAACCACAAATAAACAAGTTGGTTTTTCAGTACCAAAAGTAGGGACAACTACTATAACAATAAATAATCATATGGCAATTATCCAAATATAGATTGGGAAAAATACAATAGAGGATGTGTTGCTAGATGGAGGTTCTGGAGTTAATATCATCATAAAACAGTTAGGATTGAGGTTGGGGGTTCCAAAACCTAAACTTGCACCATATAATCTAAGAATGGCAGATTAAACAACCACAAAACTAGTGGGGTTGATCAGATATTTGAAGATTTATATTCATAACATTCCTTACATATATACATTTATTGTACTTTAGAATAGTGTGGTAGATTTTAGTTATTCCATGTTGTTGGGGAGACCATGGTTGAGGGATGTTAAAATGGCACACGATTGGGGAAGTAACACTATTACCATACAAAGGAATCAGACAATCATAATAATTACAGTTACTAAACATTTGGGAGGTGAAGTAAAAAGACTAAAAATGTTATTGTGCTACGAATATTAGAATGGCATCATAGATGAAGAAGAAGATATCATCTTTGCTACAAAGCCATAATTGTTTTCCATGGGAATAATTAGTTTACCTAAGACAATTCAATCTGTGAAAACAACAAATGTGGGGATCATGGATACAAATGTGAAGATTAGTATTTCAAAATAAGGATTTGAAGTATAGAGCACAGAAAAAAAGATACTTGGCAACAAATATGATCTAGAAGTAGCTCTAGAGGATAAGGTGTATCTAAAAACATACTATAAACATCAACCAAGGAATGTTGTAGTGGATGAAACTCTAGTAAAAATCAAAACACAAGGATTGTAGATAGTTGGATGGACATTAACTAAAGATTAACAATTGATGAAACTCAATCTGGGAATTAATGCAGAACCACAAATGGTGAAGATTAATGCATAACTAGAAACATGCAAGGTGCTGGAAGTGGAACATCTATCGAAGGACTTCAAATATGTTTTTGCATGGACATACAAAGAACTAAAAAAGATTCCACCAAAGCTAGCACAACACAGAATTGAGTTGGACACTACTACACCGCTAACACATCAAGTCAAGTACGGATTAAATCCAAACTATGCTACAATAATCAAACATGATATTGATAAATTGTTAACAGCTGAATTCATTAAATTTGTAGAAGAAGTTACATGGTTGTCACTCATAATAGTAATACCCAAGAAAAATGGCAAATTGAGAATTTGTATATATTTTAAAAAACTAAATGCAGCCATAAAAAAATATCCATACCCATTACCTTTCATAGATGATGTGTTGAACACAGTAATAGGGTATGAAGCATATTCTTTTTTAGATGGATACTCAGGATATCATCAAATATTTATAGTTCTAGAGGACATATTGAAAACTACATTTTTTATAGATTAAGGGGCTTTTATATGGAAGGTGATGTCATTTGGACTTAAAAATGAACCTCTAACATATTAGAGAGTTGTGACCAAAACATTTAGAGAGTATTTGGACAATTTTATGAAGATATTTCTAGATGATTTTACAATGTATAGTGACATGGAAAACCATTTGTAGAAGCTCCTACTATGTTTTCAAAAGTGCAGAGAATATGGCATTAGTTTAAATCCAGACAAATGTGCATTTATGATATTTTTCAAGGATGATCTTGGGTTTTATTGTTTCCAAAGAAAGGAAACTACCAAATCCAAAGAAAATATAAGTGATAGTAAACATGCCACCACTTAAGAATCCCCAACAAATTAAAATATTCAATGGGATGGCACAATTTTACAAATGTTTTATAAAAACCTTTGCTATTATTATGGCACTTATTACTAAACTAACAAGAAAAATAAAGACTTTTCTTTGGATAGAAGAATGTCAAAAGGCCTGGGAATTAATTAAATAAAAGTATATTGAAGCACCAATATTGATATCACCAAATTGGCAGGTGGAATTTCATGTTCATACATATGCATCCTTGTTAGCCATGGGGGCTACATTTTTTCAGAATGTAACAAGGAAGATTGATCAACTAATAGTGTATGCTTCTAGGCTATTGAACAGAATGGAACAAAATTATAACACAACAAAGAGAAAGGTTTTAACAATGGTTTTTTCTTTGCACAAGTTTAGACATTATTTGTTGGGCAATAAATTTGTCTTTTATGTAGATCACATGGCATTAGTTTATTTGGTCAACAAACCACAAGTTTCAGGGAGAATAACTAAATGGTTGTTATTGTTCCTCGAATATGATTTCATAGTAGTGTATAAGCTAGGCAAAATTCATGTAATTACAAATGCATTGTTAAGATTACCGGATATTATAGAATCCATAGGTGTACTTGATCAAACCACATATGCAAGTTTGTTTTATACAGGACTTGAATGATGTAAAAGAATTTTTGAAAACATGATAGCTTGAGGGCACGTTATTGGTGTAATAGAAACAAATATTGGTTAGCAGAGTAGAGCTTTTTACATTGAAGAATGGTGAATTATATAAAATTGGCCAAAACAATAAACTATGTTGATGTTTGACAACAATAAAAACACATATGGTGATGAAAGAACTACATGAAAGACTTTTAGGAAGACATTTTGCAATTGGAATAATGCAAAGGAAGATATTGGATGTTGGATATTGGTGGTCAACTATGTACAGGGACATGCATGATTACTATAAATTTTGTGATGCATGTCAAAAAGCAAGAGGATTGGCAACTCAAAGTCTTGCAAAGTTGGTCACAAGTCTTCTACAAAAACCATTTATGAAATGGGGACTTGATTTTATGGGGCCATTTAGATATATAAGGAACAAATATATTATCGTTGCCACAAATTATGCTACTAAATGGGTGGAAGTAAGAAAATTGAGAACTAATGTAACAATAGTCACATGAAATATTTTGTATGAAACGTTTGGGTGTCATTTGATTATAGTCACAAATTAGAGAGTTCATTTCATTAATGATGCCATAAAGTATTTGACAAATCATTTTCAAATGAAACATGTGAGTTTTACAACTTATTATCCTTAGTGGAATAAGTAGGCTGAATTTACTAACAAGGTGTTTGGGACACTATTGACCAAATTAGTTAGAGAAAATAGAACAGATTGGGATGAACATCTATCTACAATGCTATTTTCATACAAAACTACATACAAAGTAGCAACAAGGTACACACCATATCAATTAGTGTATGGATTACATCCATTAATGCTCATAGAATAAATTGTTCCAGTTACTAGTGGAAATGAGAAAGATAATATTTTAGTGAAAGTTTTAATTACCAAAATTACAAAGCTCGAAAAGTTGCAAGAAGTTAAAATGTAGGCTACAGAAACTGTAGGAATTCAATAATGGAATAGAACATTCTGGAGTCAACAAAAGAATTTGAAAAACAATTTAATTTTGGTGATTATGTTTTGTGATTTCCAAAGGGCAATAAGTCATAACTACAGAAGTTTACTAGGAAATGGTTTTGATTGTACATAGTATAGTATGTGTTGCCAAATAACATTGTGTTATTGGTGACCATTGAAAAGTTTGAAACTAACTTTGTGTCGATTAATGTGAGTAAGCTCAAACCTTTTAAATACACAAAATCTGAAGTTTAGGAGAAAAAAAAAAAGATGCCAGTATATTGGGAACAAAGTGCAAGTGGAGTCCAAAAGGTAAATTTTGACATACAAGAAGACGATGAAAGATGTGAAATATAGAAACTACATATGAAAAATGTTGAAAATAAAGAACAAATCATAGATCCAATAATTAACACAATTTTTATTTTTGATTTATAGATGAACAATAATTACAAAAGTGCAAAATTTGGGATGCAAAAATTTAAAGATGATATGTCAAACATATTAGCTGAATCAAAAACAATATTCGTTTAATCATTAGGAGTATTAGCACAATCATCATAATTGTGGGCACAATCAACAAAGAAATCAATATAGTCACCATATGTGTGTTCAAAGTCAAATAGATAAATGGGCATAGTCAACAGAAGGTGTACAAGGTGAATGAAGTGGAATCAATACAAATAATGTAGGCATATTATGGATGTGAAGTAATCAGAAGATGAAATTTGCGATGTTCATTCATAATGATGATGCTAAATGCTTCCACGCGACTATACAAGGGACACATAAACTTGTAGTGATGGGTCGTATTAATTTCGAAAATCATGCCTTAATTAAAAAACAACGAGTAGATGAAAAAATGAATGTGACAAGTGAGATGTTCAAAAATGAAAAAAAACAAGGTAATCGTTGAAGGCAATTTGCATTTGTTGTTGGAAGTTGTGCGCATTTTCGAAGTTTTGGAGTTCACAGTAATAATAATGCAAAAAGTGCAATTGAAAAACTACATCGAATAACAAGGGAAAAGGAAGCTTAGAGGACTGAACACAAATGAAAGCAAGAGGAGGAAGTGGAATTGTTGGAAAGAACATAAATAGAAGAGGAATTGAAAAAAACAGAAAGAGAACAAATGTTGAATATTTAGTTGTTGGCTATAAGGTCATTGTCACATTCACCATCATTTTCAAAATGTGCAGAAAGGAAAACTAAGATAATGAAAAGATATAGTTTGCAAATACAATAATTTAAGACATAAATATAATTGGAACATCTGTAGTTGAGTTTTTGCATAGAAGTTAACGACATTAACGTGCAAGAAAGCAAATCAAATTAGGAGCTACATTAGTAGATTTGGTGTGCATTGAAGAATTAGAGGAAGATGAAGTTGAGGAGTAGCATTTTGTGGAGGCACAAATAATGTAAATGGACGCAAAGGAGGAGAATGTTGTTGCGAAGGAAGAACATCTATCCATATAAGTGCAATTGAAAGTATAGCAAACCACATAGGTGGAGATAGTGGCAGAAGCATAGCAAAAGGCGATGGAAATGGAGCAGCATGAAGTGGAAGTAGTAGCGAAAAGAAGATGCGCAATCCTAGGCAGAGCTACATTTATGGAGAAAAATATTAAAATTCCAAACCTTGAGCGATTCATGTGGACACAAATGACACAAAACTATGACAAACATGTAGAGCAAATGGAGAATTGGAAGGATATTGTTGAGGAAGAAGACCGGGCTTCTAAAGCAGGGCTTGTTCCTTTATTTCAGATGGGGTGGGAAACATTAATGCTTGATGTAATGTTGGAATTTTTTAACATGTTTTTTATGAAAGGTTCAAATATTTACTTTGGGCATAAGGATAAGGTGTATGTAATCATCAAACAACTATTGATGTTTTTGGAATGTGTGCGGAGGGGTATGTAGAAGAATCGAAAGGACAAGTTTATAAGTCATTAGCAGTTTAGGGATTATAAAATTTTAGACTTGCACCTGCAAATTTTTCTGCAAATCAATGGAATGCAAAAAGTCATGGTCTGCCATATTCTATCAAATATCTTGTCATTATATTTGTCATTTATCAGAACAAAAAGGTATAATATTTTAACCAAAAAAATGTTATTACATTGGTGAGAGTAGAGAAGGGGCAGAAGGTAGATTAGGCACATATTATATTCAATAGTATGTGTAGTGAGCTAAATGCACTAATAGAAATTAGCCAAAATGTAATCATTATGTTTGTGATTACATGTGACTTGTAATTGTTTGCAATTAAATTTGAGAGAATATTTGAATCTGAAATTTAATACTTTAATTCTAAAAATATTTATTGGAATCATTTTTTATTTTAAAAATCCAAATAAAAATTTTTAAATCTCAAAAATGATATTCCAATTCTGAATTTAAAATTAAAAAAAATTAAAAAAAAACATTTGATCTGAAAAATTATATTTCAATTCTGAAAACTGCTATTTTAATTCTATAAAAAAAACTATTTGAATCTAAAACTTGATATTTGAATCTCAAAGTTGTTATTTCATTTGTTTAAAACATTATTTGAATTTGAGATTTTTTAGTTGAATATGAAATTTACTATTTGAATTCAAAAATCTTATTTCATCTAAAATTTGATATTTGAATTCTAAATTATTATTTTCGAATCCAAAAATTAGTATTCAAATTCAGAAAATTATGAATTGATATAAAAATGGACATTTTAATTTTGAATATTTTAATTTGAATACGAAAATTTATATTTCAACTCTGAAAATTTTGCATTCAAATTTTAAATAATCATTTGATTTGAACCTTGAAATTTCAATTCTGAATTATTATTTTGGTTTCTTGAAATTAATACTTTAGTTCTGAGAATTATTAATTGAGGCTCAAAATGCACATTTCGATTTTGAGTATTTTTATTTAAATTCAAAAACATATTTGATCTAAAATTGATATTTGAATCCTAAATTATTACTTTTGAATCTAAAAATTAGTATTGCAATTCAAAATTATAATTGAATCTAAAACTCAACATTTTGATTTTGCATATTTTTCTTTGAATTTGATTTTGATATTTCAATTCTGAATTTTTTAATTATAATTTTAAGAAAATATTCGACTTGAAAGTTTATATTTGAATCCAAATTATTATTTTGGATTCTCAAAATTAATATTTCAATTTAGAAAATTATTAATTGATTATTTAAATGCACATTTCAAATTTGAATATTGTTATTTGAATTTGAAAATTGACATTTCAATTCTGAAAGTTGTTATTTAACTTTAAAAAGAATATTTAATCTAAAAACTGAAATTTGAATTCTGAATTACTATTTTGGAATCTAAATTTTATCTTTTTAATCTGAAAATTATTGATTGAGTTTTCAGGGTTTTCTCTACTAGTGCTATATATAATAAATCAAATTTATAAATAATTATATATATTTTATTAACTATAAATTACACGAAGTAATTAATTTTATAATGAAATTTTTTATATTATATAATCTATATTCTTGCAGTAATAGAAATTAATTAGTGTAATTAATGTTACATTACTTTAAAATCATTGTAATTAATTGAAATAAGAATTAATTAGTATGTGCATAATTATTTTTTAATGAAACATAATTATTTGCAAGTTATAATTTATAACTTCAAATCTGAACTAAAAATTTGGAAAAATTATAATGTAGTTTAAATAATTTTTTGATTATTTTAATTTCAGGAAATGTTTTTTAATTTTTAAAATTTTGTAATTAATTATCTATGATAAATATTTTATAGTAATTTTACAGTAATTATAAAAATTAATGTTATGTTTAGCAAATTATTGTATATATAGTTAATAATTACCGAGAGAAAACAAAAAGTTGATTTATAAAAGTTTTCACAACAATAGATTTAATGATATAGTAATTAATGTAATTATTTTTTTAATTAAAAAAATTAGTGTAAAATTTATTTTCTTATAACAATTGGTAGTTCATTATTTACAATTTGAAAATAAATATTTAAAATAGTTAGTTTTTTATTATAGTAATTAAATTATTTTTACATTAATTATACTATCTATAATTCAAACATTTTTTAAAAAATAAAAAATATTTTATTTATTTATTTATTATCTATGAGTTATTTATTAACAATTTGTGAATAACTAGATACTTAGTTTGTTAAATATTAATAAAACATTACTCGTTTAAGTAATTGATAATGAATATTTAATATTTGTAATGTATAATTTATAATTTAAATATATGTAAATTTAATTATGATTAGTTAAATGATTATTTAGTTATTTAATGAACCATGTAGTGGAATTGTTTAGAAATTTAAAAACTAAAAAAATAAGGCATGAAGAAAGTTTTGGAATTATAGCTTAATTTGTGAGGAAGTTGCAACTTCAAAACTTATCTCATATTGTTTGTTTTCCATTCTTATTTTGAATATTATATAAAGAAGGGGTGTGGTCATATAATTTCACATTAAAAAATTTGTGCACATGGGATGAGCTAATCAAAAGGATTAACTTGAAACAAAAAAACAAATTATGCACAATTCTAAAGTACTTACCTCCCAAACCTACTTATCTACTTAGTTAGGTAGGTACATAGTTTAACCTACTCACCTAAGTCGACATATGTACTTACCTACTTAAATACTCACCTATATGAATAAATATTTAGCCTAGGAAGGTAGAATTTACCTTTTTACCTAAGTAGGTAGGTAGGTATGTAAGCACCTACTTATGTGCTTACCTAAGTACCTACCAACCTAATATTAATATTTTTTTATTAAATTTTAAATGTGCCATGTGGCATATTTACATTGGGCCATGTGTCATAATATAAGATCATCTAAGCGCTTGAATTGAACATTCTAAATTTTTTCAAAATAAGAATAATAATAATAATCAAATAATCAAATATTGAGAGACATGGGAACACATCATTTGCCCATAATTGTGACCAAAATAGTTGCATCTTAGTTGCATGTGACAATACGTATATAATGGAGTTGAAGGATGAATTTATATTTGTTGATTTTTTCTTTCATCCAATACCCTCTGTCATTTGTGACTAATTTATCACATGCAACTTGTCTTAGGCAATGAAGGAGATTTTAGTCACAAATGTCGTTTGCAACTAAAAATTAATCACAAAGACCAATCGAAAATACATGTTTTTCTTCTAGTGATAAGGTCAGAATTGGTGGGACGTCCCTTTAAATACATTATCCTCCCAAGGGCACATAAGATTTTAGCTCGTTCTTCTATAGATGCAATTTTTTTTACGGCATTCTTAACGCATGTTTTCTGCACATGCCACAAACACAATAGCATTATGGCTCTTAGCCAAACATTACTACATGGAAAAACAATTTCAATAAAACAATTTGCACCCTTACAATAATGGCAAAAACAAACTAAATTCACATTGAAGATATGTTTGTTCTATTGTGGAGAATGTACCTAAAAATGGTGACACAAAATATGGCAATGATTATGTTCTACATGGGAACATTTGTTACAAATGTAAATTGCATATTGCAATGGTTTTTTGCATTTACACTTGAAATTGTAATGGACACTTAAGCTTGTACCAAACTATTGAGCTAACACATTGTGAATTTCAACGCCCATTAACATACAATTGGGGTATTGTTCTACAATAAACAAAATGACACATAGTTTACATATTTGGGAGCACAAAACAAAAATTTATACCTAAAACAAAACTTGTGAACCAAAGTTGACAAATTGTCGTATATTTTGATTCTATTCATATGAAGGTAAATACAATCTTTAAAGGCATAATTGAAAGCACTATAGGTACGGCTGGAGTGAATTAGCACCCACCAATGCACCAGTTGCGGATGAGCTCGTTGAGGCCGTTTTCTGGATGGACGAAAATCCCATCCTCCCTGCCCGATTTTTTTTTTTTTTTTTCCAC
>Ga0116231_10007617_pt1 | contig 19654 bp, 16 predicted proteins | sample S1TSphgellanicum_2_FD_89695 | JGI IMG/M metagenome (GOLD analysis project Ga0116231, IMG submission 89695) | Host-associated microbial communities from peat moss isolated from Minnesota, USA - S1T2_Fd - Sphagnum magellanicum MG | ecosystem: Host-associated > Plants > Peat moss > Unclassified...
CTCACTTTGGCACGTCGATGCCGTCGGGGGGCGTCCACCCCATCAAACTTGATCTCAGCTGCGCCGATCCTGGGTTGGAGCGTGCTCTGGCGGCCGCCCGCCAAGGCCTCGCCTCGCTCCCCCGTTGGGCAGGATCGAGGTCAGGCTAAGTCAGATGGGGTCCGCCATCCGCCAGCAGGATTTCCCCGGTGAGATCGTCAGACTCGACCAGAGCCCAGACAATCTCGGCGATGTCCTCGGGGCTTGCCGCACGGCGCATCGGAGCGCGCTCGCGCCAGACGTCCTGCGCCGCCGTCCAGTCGGCCGTCAGAGGCGTATTCACCAGGCCCGGGGCGACCGCGTTCACTCTGATATCCGGCGCAAGCGATACGGCAAGGAGCCGGGTAAAGGTGGTTCAAAGCCGCCTTGGACGCGGCATAGGGAATGGATGCGCCCTTGGGCCTGACGCCGGCGTGAGCGCTGATATTGACGACGCACGCCGGCCGCCCGTTTCTGGCGGCGGCTCGCAACGCAGGCTCCGCCTCCGCGATCAGTCGAAACGGAGCCACGACGCTGACCTCATGCAGCGCTTGCCAGAGAGCGGGAGACGCGGCCATGAGGTCGGCATGGGGATAACCCAGCTGACGCCAGCGTTGTTGATCAGGACATCAAGACGGCCCGACCACGACAGGGCCTCCCGCACAAGCCTGACCCTATCGGCGTCATCGGCCAAATCCGCCTGAACATAAATCGCGTTTCCAAGGGCGAGCGCGAACGCGTGACCGGTTTGGGCGGACCTTAACGCGTGCAGGACAACCCCATATCCCTTGGCGGATAACCGCTGGGCGATCGCTGCACCGATGCCAGAGGTCGAGCCCGTCGCCAGTGCGACGGGCGAGGCGCGATTTGGGGCTTGGGTCAAACCTTACGCCTCAAACAGGTTGAGCAGACGGCCGGTCCACCCGCATGTCTCGTCTGACGCGCACAGCGCCCGCCCTAGGCCATGCCCAATAGCCCGACGAACAGCAGTCCAACGATTATGAGGGCGCCGCCGATGATCGACCCGAAGAAAATTATAAACATCCTCAAGAGCGTGCCGATCACGCTGGTTTGGTAAACGGCGCGCATGTGAAAGAAGAGGTGGACCGGCGCCGCGAAGAGAATGAGCTGGGAGCGCCCGTGCGTGAGGCCGGAGAAGCCCTGAGACAGGCTGAGCATCAGCCCCACAGCAGAAAGGGAGTGCAGGCTGAAGATGGTGTGATCAAAAACATAAAATCGCCGCTGAAACACAAACACCAGGCTCAACAGCGCGGCGGCCATGGGAAGGCTGAGGAAGGCGAAACGCTCGCCCCACTGTTCTAGGACGAGCTTGAACCGTTCGGGATCGTCGATGACGCGCCCTAACCTTTCCTTGAGCCAGCTGGTGGCGTTTGGATCGGTTTTTTCGCCTCTGAATGAGACCTTGAGCCCCTGGATGGCCGCCTTCGCCTTCGCGCGGTCCTCTGGGGTGTCGAAGTGAATCACCTCGCTGCGCCCGGCGTCGGTCTTCGTCACCAACGCCTTTTGCGAAACGCCGCCAAGGGACCCCGAGACGAACACCACAAGCAGAACGACCAAGAACAGACGCAAGGGGGGAATCTGAGGCTCGCGGCGCCCGTCCAAATAGGCGCGGGTCAGACGCCCGGGGGCGGCGAACAGGCTGGGCAAGGTTGTCCAGACCCGGCCGTCGACATGCAACAGGCCCTCGAACACTTCGGCGATCAGTTTCCACATGGACCGGTGGAAGTCTTCTCCCAGCTGGCCGCATTGATAACACCAGGGCCCAAGGAGACGCGTCGCGCAGTTGGCGCAGGGCTGGCCAGGCTCAAGCGCCTCGCGCTTGCGCCGGCCGAAGCGGATCAACCCGCCCAAGGACGCCGCAGAGGCCGTCTCGATTTCCTGACTCATCTCACCCCCCGGCGTGCGCGCCTTCTCTTTAGCGGAAACGGAGGGATTTGGCGCTCTCCACGCAAGCGCTTGGCAAAGAGGGGGGCCTTGGCCTCTGCAAGCCCCGCCGCGCGTCACGCCCTCAAGACCCTGGCGTTGGATCCATTTCGACCCTCAGTAATGAACATTGAGCTCGAACCCGACCGTGCGCGGTTGGCCGACGACGCCCTGGATCAGGCCGAACGGATTTGTGAGGTCGAATTTGTCGACATAATAGTGTTCACCGCAAAGGTTGCGAACAAAGGCCGCAACCTCCCATCGCCGGCTGAAGGCATAAGCGATGCGGAGGTTTTCCAACCAATAGGCGCTCTGGTCGAGATAGGGACTGTTTGAGATGTCGAAGAAGGTGTGTCCCTTGTAGTTTGCGCTGACTTGAACATCGAGCGCGCCTGGCCCGAGCGGGAGCCTGTAGTCGATCATGATCGACGCGGAAGCATGGGGCGCCAGCGGCAATTGATTGCCCGAATAGTTGGGCTGGGAGGGGTCGCGGTCAGAGACATAGTCGTCGAGCCGGGTTTCCAGTACGCCGAGCTGGAAGGATGCGGTGAGCGCCGAGATCGGCTTTAGGGTGAGCTGAGCGTCGATCCCATCGGTGTGCGCCCGCTTGGCGTTGTCCAGCACATCGACCGGGAAGCCTGTGCCGCCGGCGACCGGGGGCACAAGGACAAAGAGCTGCATGTCCTTATAGTCGTTGTAGAACGCGGCGAGATCAAAAACGACCCGTTGCTGATAAAATCCGCTCTTTAGTCCGACTTCATAAGCGGTGACGGTCTCTGGGGCCACAGGCTGAAGTTGGCGGGCGATCTCGGCCGGGTTGGTGCTGAGGAAGCTGCCGTTGAAATCACCGCTTTTGAACCCGGTGGCGATGCTAGCATAGACCAATACCTTAGGAAGAAGGGTGTAATTCAAACCTGCGCGCCAGGAAAACGCTGAATCGCTGAGAGATTGCCGGCTATCGGCCAAGAGGATAGTGGGGCCGAAATTATTCTCTCCGCCCTCCTGATATTGAACTGAACCAATATATCTGAAGCTTTTTTCTTCCGATGTGTAACGACCGCCAATGACGATCTTAAGCTTTGAGGTCAGATTTATTTCGCCCTGACCGAATAAAGCGCCAGCTTGGGTGATCTGTCGGCTTTGATCGTAGGTTTTTAGAGCGATCCCGTCTCCTGAACCTGGACCATAAAACTGATCGAAATCGAGCAGAGCCTGGAGCGGTTGGTCCTGTGCCAGGGTCTCGTAAATATAATAGGCGCCCGCCACCCAATTGAACGCCTGATAGGTTTGAGCCGCACGTAGTTCCTGAGTGAAGGTCGTGCTCTTGACCCCATAGTCGATTTCCAAGAGCCGGTTCGGCGACGCGTCTGAGTCCTCGGGGTGGAGCTTATCGCTATATTCCAGCGAACTGATCGAAGTGAGATCAACGGGTCCGGCCGCATAGTCCGCGCGCGCCTCGCCGCCCACGCTGTCGATGCGCAAGGGTTGGGTTCGGTTGAAGGCGCCATCATAGAATTTCTTGGGCGTCCCGTAGCCAAATAGATCGACGCAATCGCCTGCATTGGTGCGCGCCACGCTGCACTGTAAGCCGGTGACGGGGTCGAGGTCGCCAATATGGCGATACTCGCTCGGACGGTTATCGACCTCTCCACCGTGAAGGTTCAGCAGAATCTTGAGTTTTTCATTGGGTCTATAAAGCAGAGACCCACGGCCCGCGGCATTGTTAGCGCCGTTCTCACGGGCGCCGGTCAGCGCATTATGCATGTATCCTGCCGACTCGTTGACAACGATGGCCGCGCGACCATCGAGGTCCGTCGAAATCGGGCCGCCGACCGCGCCTTCGATATTGTAAGTATCAAATGAACTATATTCGACGTGGAGATTGGCCGCGAATGCGTCAGTGGGTTTGGTGGTTATAAAGTTGATCGCTCCGCCGCTCGTGTTGCGGCCGTAAAGCGTGCCTTGCGGCCCCTTCAGAACCTCCACTCGGTCAAGGTCGAAGGTCTGCATGGTCTGAGACGCCGGCGAACTGAGATAGACGTCGTCGAGATATATTCCGTTCGGGCCCGCGTTGTTCGTATCGTAGTCGTTAAGACCAATACCGCGAATTGCGATGATGGGCTGATTGCCCTCGCCGTTCGGGAGCGCGATTTCGACGTTCGGCGTGTATTGAGCAAGATCGGTAGACGACTTCACACCAAGCGCCGCGAGCGCCTGTCCGCTGATCGTCTGGATGGAGATCGGCACAGCCTGAACATCTTCACGCCGGTGCTGCGCTGTGACGACGATTTCCTGAAGTTGGGTCTCGGCGCTCGCTAGACCCTCCCTTTGCTGGGTCTGAGCGGACCCGGCCGCACTGAACAATGCCCATAGAGCGAGGCTGGACATCAGGCGAGAACGCCAGCGTCCCGATTGTGACATGTGCATCATGACCTCCCCCGTCAAGCTCCAGCCGACGCCGCAGGAGTCCCGATAAACATGATAGTCCGTCATATTTTATCTGACAAGTCATCATGTTTAGGGGCGTTGGCAGGCTCTCGCGCGCAGTGCGGCGATGGAGCGCTGGGATTGAGAAAGGGATTGCGCGAGGGCTAAGGGCGGCGGGCGCGCCGCTGGAGCAGCGTTAGTTGTTTTGGCCTTGACCCTGCTCAAGGAGCGCGAGCGCGTCTCTCGACATCCTTTGATAGATACCAAGGGAGAGCCCTCTTAGGGGATCGGGTAGATAAAGCGCGAAACGCGCAGCAGAAAGCGCCAGGTGGAAAACCAAGGCGCAGGTCGTCAAAAGGGCGTCGCTGTCGACGCGCCGATAGAGCGGCAAAGCGATGCGGTGCAGATAGGCCGCCTTGGCCAGGGTGTCTTGGGCATCCAGCGCTTGTAGGTCAGCGTCAGTCTGAACAGCCGACCATATACTGAGAAACAAAGGATCGGCCTGGTGAGAGCGATAATAGCTGGCGTAACAGGCCTCCATCGCATCGAGAAGATCGCTCAAGGTTTCAACGCCGTCGAGCGCGTTTGCGACGAGTTCATCAACCTCCTCGTTATGACGGATCAGGAGCGCGCGCATGATCTGCGACTTGTCGGAGAAGTACTGATAAAGCGAGCCGATCACGACACCGGATTTCTGGGCGATCAGCGTCATCGTGACCTGATCTGCGCCGCGCTCGGCAATCAGAGCAGCCGCTGAGTTTAGGATCTTCTCCACAGTGGCCCTTGAGCGGGACTGACTGGCGCGTCGGCGGACAGGCGGGGTCTTGATCGTCATTGCATTGCTTGCCTAAGGGCCTTGAATTTCAGAATATGACACTTTATCAGATTTATCGAGCAGAGAGTCGATCATGGTCTCAGGGGCGGCGCGCTGTTCAATCCCCTGCCCTGTTTGAGAGGAGATTGTTTTGGAAGAATCGCTCCGCCGCGTCGCTCGCACCTTTGACAGACCGGGCGCCCGGCCTGTGCTCTCCACCTCGAGGATCGTCTTCCTCGTTGTCGCAGCGGCGGCGCCATTGGCGGCCATGGTCGGCAATCTACCGATAGCGCTCGGCCGGGGAAACGGCGCCGGCGCTCCAGGGGCCTTTCTTCTCGCCACCCTGACCCTAATCTGCTTTTCCATCGGCTATGCCGCCATGGGGCGGCGCGTCGTCAACACCGGCGCCTTCTACACCTATGTCGCTCTGGGCCTTGGAAAACCGGCCGGGGTTGCGGCCGCATTCATTGCGGTGACAACCTATCTCACCTTCACCGTCGGTTTGGCGGCGGCGTTCGGCTACTTCTTGGATCTCGTCCTCTCGTCTGTCGGGATCAGGGGACCCTGGCTCGCCTACGTGGCCGGCGGGGTCCTCGTTACCGGCGTGCTCGGCTACCGATCTTTGGATCTATCTTCAAAGCTGCTGGGCGTCTTAATGACGGCGGAGATCGCCGTCCTTGGGCTCTTCGACCTCGCCGTCCTCTTCGCCAGGGGCCCAGCCGCGCTTCCCCTCGCTTCCTTCTCGGCGCAAACCGTGTTCGCCCCGGGCTTCGCGATCGCCCTGATGTTCGCCTATACCTGCTTTACCGGATTTGAGTCTGCCGCGCTTTACGGCGAGGAGGCCAAAGACCCAAAGCGCAGCATCCCGAGAGCCACCCTTGCGTCGGTCCTTCTGATCGGCGGATTTTATCTCTTCACAGCCTGGATCGCGATTGGCGCTATGGGCGCAGACGACGTCGGCCTGGCCGCCCGCCGGGCGGGCGGCCAGCTGATGTTCAATCTTCTGGCCCGCTATACGGATCCGCGCCTCGCCGATGTCATGGGCGTCTTGGTGTGCACCTCGATCCTCGCCTCCTACCTCGCCATCCATAACGCCGCGACGCGTTATCTCTTCGCCGTCAGCCGCGAGAAGCTGCTTCCATCCGCGCTTGGCCGTTTTCATGCGGCGCGATACGCGCCTGCGAATGCAAGCGCGGCGGTGTCCGCCATCACAGCCCTCGCTGTGCTCCTCTTCGCGTTCGGCGGCGCTGACCCTTACAAGGCCGCCATCCCGGTCATGATCGGCCTTGCGACCCTTGGCGTCATTCTGCTGCAAGCCCTGGCTGGCGTCGCCATCCTGGTCTATTTTCGCAGGCGCCGTACAGGAGAAGTCTGGCGGACCCTGATCGCGCCCCTCATTGGTGCAGGCGGCCTCCTCCTCGCCACAGGCCTTGTGGCCGCGAATTTCGGCCTCCTGACCACCTCTCCTTCGCCCCTCGTGGCGATGAGCCCCGCGCTCTATTTGACGGCCGGCGCTGGAGGCCTGGTGTTCGCAGGATGGCTGCGCCGGTCCAAACCAGAGGTCTATAGGGCTCTTGCCCACACAGAACTTCGCGCGGACGCCAGCCGAAGGGGCCCGGCCCCGATAGCCTATAAGGGCCGTTACTGCATTGTCGGCGCCGGGCCGTGCGGCCTTCTGGCGGCGCGCGCGTTCAAGCTCGCGGGCATTCCATACGACCAGTTCGAACGCCACAGCGGGGTCGGAGGAATATGGGATATCGATAATCCTGGATCCTCAATGTATGAGGCGGCTCACTTCATCTCCTCTAAATACACGTCCGGCTTCTTCGGCATGCCAATGCCGGACGCCTACCCGGACTATCCCAACTACAAAGAGCTCCATGCCTATATAAAGGCTTTCTCCGAGGCTTATGACCTGACGCCTGGGATCAGATTTAACACCGGCGTCGAACGCGCGGAGCCTTTGGGGGCGGGCGCAAGCCAGGGCTGGAGGGTCACCCTCAGCAGCGGAGAGGTTCGCGTCTATCAGGGACTGATCTGCTGCACGGGCGTGACCTGGCATCCCAACATGCCCGAATACTCAGGCCTTGAGGAATTCCAGGGCGAAAAGCGCCATACCGTCAGTTTCAGATCCGCCGAAGAACTCCGCGGGCGACGGGTGCTGATCGTCGGCGCCGGAAACTCAGGTGTCGATATCGCCTGCGAAGCTGCGCGGTCCGCGGAGCGCGCCTTTATCAGCGTGAGGCGCGGATATCGTTTCGTGCCAAAGCATATATTCGGCGTGCCCACAGACGTCTTCGTCTCCGGCGCCGTTCCTCCGCCAAAGGGCGTCGTCCTGCCTGAGGACTTTAGTGAAATGCTCGACGCCTTGGTGGGGGATCTGACCCGCTACGGACTACCCAAGCCTGACCACAAAGCGCTTGAATCGCATCCGATCATGAACACGCAGATCCTACATTATCTCGGCCACGGCGACCTTAAGGCCAAGCCAGATATCCGGCGGTTCACGACGACCGGCGTTGAATTCGAAGATGGATCGTTCGAGACCCTAGACCTGGTCCTGTTCGCGACCGGGTACGACTATAAGATCCCGTTCCTGGATCCGGCGCTCTTCACGTGGCGCCAAGGGCATCCTGAGCTTTATCTGAACATCTTTCATCGAAACCTTCAGGGCCTGAGTGTCTTGGGCTTCATCGAATTCGCCTCCGCCGCCTATCAGCGGTTCGACGAAATGGCGCAAATGGCGGCGATGGACGCTTATATCCGCCAATCCGGAGAGGGCCTTGCGGCCTGGACGAGGATGAAGGCTGAAGATCAACCGGACCTCAAGGGCGCCATGACCTATATCCAGTCGCCGCGGCACGCCAATTATGTGGACGTGGCGACCTATCGTCGTGTGCTCACGGAGATTCGGGAGAAATTCGGATGGCCAGATCCGGATGATCAGATCTATGAAGGGATGAAGCCTCCGGCGAGGGCCCCCTCCGAGTTTGATGAGGTGATCCTCGGCGCGAAGAGCGCCAACGCGATCGGTTACCCGGCTTGAAGACTGAGAAGCGTCTGAACCGATCAGGGTTTCGTTCAGGCGGTGTCGTGACGTTTGGAAGACTGATCATAACGGCTGCGGTCCTCTACGCGGGCCTCACCTCTATAGTCTTCGCCCAACCGACCGGCGTGCCTCGTGTCGATCGGTTGCTCGCCAGGATGACCCTTCAGGAAAAGCTTGGCCTGATCCACGACAGCCGCGAACCCAAGAAAAGCTATCAGGGTCAGGCCGGATACATCAAAGGGGTTCCGCGCTTGGGAATTCCCCCTTTGCGGCTCGCCGATGGGCCGCCAGGCGTCCTCACCCGCCGCCCCTCGCCCGCGGAGACCGCCACCATGGGCGTGGCGGCGAGTTTCGACCTCGCCATCGCCCGGCAGAACGGGATTGTGATCGGCCGGGAGGCGCGGGCCTTGGGGATCGACGTCGCTCTGCAGCCCTACGTCAATATCGACCGGGATATCACCTTCAAACGCGCCTACAACACGTTTGGAGAAGACCCCCTCCTGACAAGCCTGATCGGCGCCGCGGAAATCGAGGGCATCCAATCCCAGCACGTCATGGCCATGGCCAAACACTTCATTGGCTTTGACACGGCCGCGTCAGACGTTTGGATCGACGAACAAGCTTTGCACGAGGTCTACCTTCCCCCCTTCGAGGCGGCGATCAAATCCGGCGTCGTCGCCATTATGTGCGCCTATAACCACGTGAACGGCCCCTACGCCTGCGGAAATCAGGCGATGTTATCCACCCTCCTTAGGGGCGAACTCGGCTTTCTGGGGTTCATAACGTCCGACTGGGGCGCCACTCACTCTGCCTTATTCCTCAAGGCGGGTTTGGACGTAGAAATGATCGATGGTCCCGATAGCGCCGGCTATCAGGAGCCTGCATTCCTTGGGGCCGAAGCGGCCGCCCTTCCTGCGCCGCCCGATCCCAACGGAGGCGGTTTCGGGGACCTCTATGGCGGCCAGCTTCCTGAGGAGGCCGCGCCGGCGCCGGCCGATAGCGACGACTTTGGCGCCAAGGTCGCTCCGAAGACGATATCGGACGCCCTGCACGACGGCAGCGTCACCGAGGCTGACGTGACCAGAGCCGCAGGACATGTGCTCCTGGCTATGGACCGTTTAGGGATGCTGTCCCGAAGGTCAGAACGCCGTCCATCAGCCCGAGCCCTCCGCGTTGACGCGGAGATCCTGGAAAAGACGGCCGAAGAAGCGGCGGTTCTCCTGAAGAACGAGGGCGGCGTCTTGCCGCTGAAGGCCAAGGACCTCGGCGCCCTCGTCCTCATCGGACCAACCGGAGGACAGATTGACGCGATCGGCATCAGCGGGGAGCGGTCCATGGGCTTGACCAGGCGCCAGATAGGCCCGCTCCAAGCCCTTAAGGTCATAGCCCACCAGGACGGCATTCAATTTTCTGTCGCCGATGACATGACGGGGACGCCGATCCCCTCCGGTGTCTTGAGCCACAGAGGGCGGCCTGGCCTTGAGCGCATCTCACGCCAAGGCCGTCAGGTGGATCCTCGGGTGGACTTCACCCGACATGGCCGAAATCCTTTGCCGGCTGACACCCGCGCGGTTTGGACGGGGGATTTGACGGTAAAGGAGGCGGGATCCTACTGGCTCTACCTTCAAATCCTCGGCGCCGACGCCAAACTCATGATCGACGGGGCGTTTATTGGAGCCACCGGAGCTTATCAGGGCGATGTACACGGCGATGTCCTTGAGCCCAATCAGGACAACGTGCTGCCCACAACAGACGGGCTCGACAACCTGCGCCGTCCGGTGTCCCTGAGCGCCGGTCGACATGCGATCAGGCTCCAGATCAGTCCTGACACCTCCCATGCGCCGGTTCAGGTGCGCCTTGCCTGGTATACGCCAGAGCAGCGTCTCAAGGATCACGCCGCCGCGATTGCGGCGGCGCGCCGCGCCAAGACCGCGGTGGTTTTTGCCTGGTCACGCCGCGCGCCCGCCTTCGCCCTCGCCGGCGACCAGGACCGCCTGATAGAGGAGGTCGCTGCCGTCAATCCCAACACCATCGTCGTTCTGAACACCAGCCAACCTGTCGCCATGCCCTGGGCAGGGCGTGTCAAGGCGATCCTTGAAATGTGGTGGCCGGGTGATGAGGGGGGATGGGCCACGGCCAGGCTGTTGCTGGGCCATGCCAATCCGGCAGGGCGCCTTCCGGTGACCTGGGCCCGAGCCCTTGAGGACTATCCCGCCAGCAGCCCCGAGCACCCGGAGCGTTCAGGCCGCGGCGTCAAGGATCGCACCCTCTATAGCGAGGGGGTGGACGTCGGTTACCGGTGGTTCGACAAACAGGGCCTGACGCCCCTTTTTCCCTTTGGCCATGGGCTGAGCTACACCCGTTTCGCCTATTCCGACCTCACCGTCGCAAAGGCGAGCGACGGCGGTTTCGACCTGACCTTCAAGATCCAAAATCAGGGCAAGCTGAACGGGGATGAAACGCCGCAGGTCTATCTTAGCGGCCCCGACGATGCGCCGATCCGGGTGCAATTTTCGGTTCGCAAGCTGGTCGCATTCGGTCATTTTCACGTGAGAGCCGGCGAGACAAAGACCGTTCGGCTTCACGTGCCTTTACGTGAACTTCAATACTGGTCCCTCGCCCAGCAGAGTTGGACCACAGCCATAGGAAAACGCAGGCTCTCGATCGGAGCCTCGTCTCGGGATATCCGCCTTGAGGCGGTGGTCTTTACCGATTGAGACCAAGGACAGGATCGTTCTGAAGGCGTCGGCGCCTCGGTTAGCTTGGGCAAGCCGTTCCGCGATGATCCGACCCAAGTCTACCGACTGACCAAGGCCATGCATACATGGGCTTGGTCATGGGCGAGCAGGCTTCAAATCCGACCGGGGAGTTTCGAAAGACCGGACTTCACCTTGTCACACTGGCCATGGCGGCGCTGATGCTGTCTGCGTGCGTAAGTATCCCCAGAGACGGGTTCGGCGCGGCGCAAGAGGTCCAGGCGACGCCGGTGGGATTCGATACGGTCCGCTGGATTGACGGAGATCCTGCCCTTGCCGAAACCCTGCGAAACGCGCTTAGACCTGGCCCCGACGGCGTATTGAACGTGATCGCTCTATCGGGCGGCGGCGCGAACGGGGCTTTCGGCGCAGGCCTGATGAGCGAGTGGTCCAAAAGAGGCGCAAGGCCGGACTTTCAACTGGTCACGGGCATCAGCGTCGGCGGCCTATCGGCTCCTTTCGTCTTCCTTGGACGCGCGTGGGATGAAAAACTTGCCGCCGCATACCTTGGCGGAGGGTTGGACCACCTTTTGCAAGGCCGCGGACCGCTCGGGATCTTCACCCCTGGTCTTTACAGCAAAAAACCTTTGGAAAACCTGGTGAGGGGGTATGTAACCGAAGAGCTGATGGCCAAGGTTGCGGCTGAGCATGCCAAAGGCCGCCGGCTTCTCATCGCAACCACTGACCTTGATACAGAGGATCTGGTCATCTGGGACATGGGCGCGATCGCAACGCACGGCGGGCCCGAAGCGCAAAAGCTTTTTTCTGACGTCCTGATCGCCTCGGCGAGCGTGCCGGTCGTTTTCGCCCCGAGCCTGATCGCGGTTCAGAGCGGCGGACGCGTCTTTCATGAATTGCATGTCGATGGACAAGCAGAGAACGCGTTTCTCGGCATTCCACAGACCCTGCTTCTCGGGCAATCAATTGCAAAAGCATCCTACAAGGTAAAATTCTATGTCATCGTCAATGGAAGCTTAAATTCCAGGTTCGAAGTCACGCCACGCTCAATAGTGCCGCTCGCGCTGCGCACCTTCGACGCAACCAACAAATCAGCGTTACGCCTCCTCGCCATTGCAAATGCTGAGTTTTGCCATGCCAATGGCTGTGACTTCTCCGTCGCGGCGCTCCCCGACACGGTCGTCGACGACCCCCTCGACTTTAGCGCCGGGCATATTCGAGCCCTGTTCGACGCGGGAAAAGCCGCAATCGATAGCGGCGAGGCCTGGCGCAGCGCGCCGCAAAAATCCTCCGGCGTCTTTTTCCATTGAGGAGGGTGTGGACGCCATCCTCCGGGCCTTCTCGAAGCGGCCAAATGGCGATGCGTCGGCCCGAACCTGATCGGCGCTCTTTCGCCCAGCGAAACCTTATCTAACGTGCTCGTCCATGATCATTTCATCGACGATAAGCCACGCTCCATTGCGCTTTTGCAACACCTAAAGGACGTGCGACTTCCGTACGCCGATGGGCTTGCCGGTGCTGTCGTCGATCTGGCCTTGGCTTGCATCCTCTTCCCAGGCTGTCGCTGACGTCGCGCTGAGCAGCGTCACATCTGTGAAGACCGGTGTGCTGGTGGAGTTGCCGGCGAGATAGCCGGGCCGCTTAAACAGGCCATTGAGAAAGTGTTCTAAGCTCGCCTCGTTATGGAAACGGACGCCAAAAGGGTTCTGCCAGATGACGTCGGGCGCATAGACCCGACTGGCCAAGCTTGCGTCGTGCGTCTCGAATAGTCTGCCCTCGCGCTCGATGGTTGCTCGAATATCGGAAAGATCGTCGGCGCGGGCGGCGGAAGCCCCGCACAATGACCATCCTAAGGCTAAGAACAGCGATGTCGCCGCCGACGCCGAGGCTTGTCGCGACAGGTCAACGAACAGTTTGCGCGCTATCACCGTTTGCCCCTGCTGAAGTAAGATCCGAGGATAACACATGGGTAGGCGCAAAAGCCAAGGTTGCCAAAAGCGTCTGCGCCAGAAATACGCTTTGATCGTCGCGCGAGACCCGCCGCTGATCCTCCAATTCCCGATTGCGGCGCCGCGCTCTGTTGATGCGTCACAAAACAAAATCGGGCTGGGCGATGGGTTTTTCCGTCTTGCGGCGCCGTTTGACCCCTAGCCACGAGCGAGGTTCGCGCCGCCAGGCTCAGGATAGGCTGTCGATATAGGTAGCGACAGCCTCGATATCGGCGCGCGACATGCCTTTGGCGATAAGGGTCATGGCGCCGTTTTCACGAGAGCCCGAAGCGAAGGCCTTGAGCTGGACCAGGAGGTAATCCTTATGCTGGCCAGCGAGACGCGGGATCTCAGCCTCGCCTTCACCCTTCGCCCCATGGCAGGACGCGCAGGCGATCACGCCTCGGCCGGGGATCCCGGTCGTGAAAATGATGTCGCCAGCGGCGATCTTGGTTTTTGGCCCACCCTGACGCGGCGCAGGCTGCTGTTTTGAGTAGTAGTCGGCGAAAGCCTGCATGCTTGCCTGATCAAGGCGTGCGGCGAAGCCCCACATGAAGGCCTTCGCATCTCGGTCCCGGCGGGTGTGATCACGAAAGGCCGTCAGCTGGGCGATAATATAGTCCTTCTGTTGTCCTGCAAGATTAGGAAAGATATCCGCCTGACTTACACCCTGACGTCCATGACAGGCGGCGCAGGTATGGAGTTTTCTCGTCAGCTCTAGGTTTGCGCTCTCGGCGACCAGGCCCCCGCCTTGCCGGCCGGTGTCGCAACCGATCAGGGCCGCAAGGCTGGCGGCGCCGGCGAGGAGTTTCGCCAGCCCCTGCCAACGCGTTCGGGCTTTAACCATAAGACCTCCGAAGGCGGCTAGAACAGGGTCCAGGAGTAGAGAAAAATAGAGTTGTTATCGCCGGCTCTGCGGCCGAGACCGTCGTAGTCGCCCGTACCGCCGTCAAAGCGCGTGTAGGCGGTATACTGAAGGCCGAACTTGAAATTGAGCTCAGGCCAGAACCGCGGACCGCCGTGGGTGAACGGGTAAAAGTCGAGCTCACCGATCCACCCGGACGTATTCGGACTGCCTTTTGATCCGGCGCCATAGAGCAAGGTGTCGCGCGTTCCGGCGGTTCTGAAATAGCCGAGGTTGGCGCCGTAGGTCTGATCGTAGATGTAGGTGCCCTTCACGTTGACGGCGGTAAGCACGTCGTGAAGATTGGCCGCAAAGCCGAGCGCCCGGCTCGCGTCCAGCGCGGTGCGCTCCTTTATGAAGCTGCCCATTAAGGACATGCTCTGACGCTCGGCGAGGTATTGATATTCTGTATCGATCCCCACATCGAGCGTCTTGTCCGTCCCGGCAGTGGAGATCCGGCGGGGATCCGCAGATAAGGATAGGCCAAAGGTCCCAAGTTCGAGGGTGCTGTGGCCCCAGGCCGGTTCGACCGCGAGCCGCCAATAGGGAGCGGCGCCGTCAATCGGGCTAAGGCCGCGCGTGTTAATCCCAAGCGCGCCGAGGGCGCTGGGATCGATGGCGCCGTAGACGCCTGCGGCGGCGTAGAGCCAACGGTTCCAGGATACGTAGGCGGATCCGCCGCCGACCTCGAGGGCGTATCGGCCCTGAATGGCTGTGGTCGCCAGCGGTGGGATCAGAACGTGGCTCGTTTCGTAAGGATAGCTCCAGAATGACGGGCCGGTGTTCCAAGGGTCCGTGACCCCAGGATTATTGTTTACGGCAAGGCCGTAGGTTGTGTCTTTTCCGAAGAGCTCGGCGCTGTCGGCATAGCGAATGTCAGTGGTGAAGAGCTGAAACCGGTGGGTCAGCGGGCTCCAAAGGCCCTGGACGAAAGCGCCGACATTTGAGGTGATCTTGCCCGCGTAGTAGAGGTTAAGGGCGTCAAGATCGAGATTGTTGTTGCGAGCACTGGTCGGAAGCGCCGGGGCGGCGAGATCTTTCGACGTATGCGTGAAGCTGTCGATGATCAGCCCGGCAATCGGCAGAGCCGGCGCGTTGTTGCTGCTAAATGTATAGCCGTTGAGCTTGAACTGACGACCATAGGGCGTGAGTTCGGGAAAACCGTTATGGCATGCAACGCACTGCTGCCCGGTCTGGCGCGCGTAGCTCGGCAGAGCCTGCGCGCTTTTAAGATCGCCCACCACGAGGGCGACAAGGCCTAGGATCAGCGCTCCAAGGGCGGCCAAGACGGCATAGTGGGCGAGCCGGCGGCGCGGCCTTAACGGGGGTTGCACCATGACTGAAGCTTCCGATATTCAGGGTCCGCGAGCGCTGAAGCCGCCGTCGCCTAGCCCGATCGCGCCGAGGCAGGGCGGTCCTTGCGACCTCAGGCCCTAGCGTTTCGCCGCGTAAAGCATGCACCAGCCCGTGGGCGCGATGTCGCCGCTCACCACCTTGCACGCGGATGGGGACACGAAGGACGAGCAATTTTCGCACGTGGCCTTTCCCTTCGGGATAGCCTGATAGTGGGCGACGGCTGGCGCGATCTTCGCGCCTTGCGCCGACGCCATTCCGCTTGCGAACCCTGCAGCGAAGAACGCCCCGGCCCCCGAAAACGCCACCCCCCTCCGCACGAGGCTGCGCCGAGACCAGAGGAAATTCGGCCGAGTCATGATCAAAACTCCCTATAACCATACCGTACGGTTCAGTTAATTGCTTCGCCTTGTCGTTGTCAAGGCATAACTGTACGGTTCATGCCAACAAAGGTGAGGGTATGCGCGTCAAGACAGATGACCGTCGGCAGGCGTTTATGAACGCGGCTCTATTTGTATTCCGAGAGGTAGGATTCGAGCGCGCCAGCATGTCTGAGATTTCTGCTCGCGCTGGAGGCTCAAAGGCAACACTGTACAATTACTTTACATCAAAGGAGGATTTGTACACGGAAACGATGTTAGCCGAAATTGATCGGCAAGCTATAGAATTAACAAAAATACTTGATCTATCACATGGTAGCATCAAGGACGCCTTGACGAAATTTTGTACATCTTATCTGGAAATAGTATTGTCGCCTGAAGTGATCGCAAACAAGAGAACAGCAATTTCTCAAAGCGTAAATTCGAATATAGGGGCAATTCTCTATGAGCGGGGAGAGCGACGCGCATGGGCGAGGGCTGCAGCTTATTTAGCCCAGCGGATGACCGTCGGTGATCTTAAGCGGGGCGATCCCGAAATCGCAGCGCTACAACTGCAGGGCCTTCTTGAGTGCGGCATGTTGGAGCCACGTCTCTATGGCTCTTCATGCCTGCATAGCATTGGAGACGCCGTCGCACGGGCGGTTGAGACCTTCCTGCTCATCTATTAATCGCAGGGTTCATCCGATTATGATCAGGGTGATCGTCTGACACCTGGCATGAGGTTTGGATCAATCCCACGCCTAATGTCCGCCGCTGATATCCAATTGACCTCGCGGTCTTGGGGCGAACCAGATCAAAACCGCGGATCCAAAGAAGACGACAGCGACGACGCCGAAGACTTTCAGGGTCGCCAGCATCACGCTCTGGCCCTCGACGATACTGCTGAGAAGGGCAAGGGCGCGTTCATGGCTCGCGCCTCTCGACTCAAACTGTCTGATGGCGTCAGCGCCATGCGACATGGCGCTGACGAGCTCAGTCTGATTGCGGCGGGCTGCGTTGGCCCATCCGGTTTGCACCACAGACGTCGCAAAGGCGCCGCCGATCGTCCTCATAAAGTTAGCGAGACCCGCGGCGTTGGCCTGCTCATCCGGATCGACGCTGGCGATGACCAGGCCGCTCAGCGGGATGAAGAACATCACCATGAATGGCCCGTAGAGCAGGGTCGGGATTGCCATCTGGATGAAGGTCACCTCTGAATTGAAGCGCATTCGCCAGACATTCAGCATGCCGAGACCCATGAAACCCACGGCGATGATCAATCGTGGATCCGTCTTCTCGAGGGCCTTTCCAATAACCGGTGCTGATATCACAGCAAGAATACCCATTATTCCAGTAGAGTATCCCGACCACGTCGCAGTATAGCCCATATTTTGCTGCAGCCAGAGCGGCACGATCACAATCGTCGCGAAGAAGGCTGCGAAGCCTGTGGCATAGGTCGCCGCCGCCACCGCAAATCCTCGATGACGAAACACATGCAGATCGACGATCGGGTTTTTGTCGGTCAACACCCAGATCAAGAACGACACGAATCCGAGCCCTGCGATCACCGCAAGAACGCAGATTTCAGGGGAGGCGAACCAATCCTTGTCGCGTCCCTCGTCCAGAAGAAGCTGCAAGGCGGCGACCCAGACGATCAGAAGACCGAGGCCGACCCCATCTATAGAGGCATTGGTCTTAGGATCCGGCTGCCCGCGAAGGAGCGGAAGGAGGGTGAGCCCGCCAAGGAGCGCGAGGGGCGCCGTCACAAAAAAGATCCAGGGCCAACCGGCGTCATCGCAGATCACGCCGCCCAAAATCGGGCCTGCAATCGGCCCGACCAGCGTCGTCATGGCGAAGATCACCGTCGCCAGGGTCGCGCGCTCCTTCGGAAAAATGCGCAGCAACATCATCTGCGCCAAGGGCATGATGGGGCCGCCAGCGAGACCCAAGAGCACCCGGCCGAAGATGAGCATGCCAAGAGAACTGGACAGGCCGCAGAACAAGGAGAGGGCGGCGAAGGCGAGGTAGCAGGAGATAAAGACCCTCTGAGCGCCGAACTTGCGGGCGAGCCAGCCTGTCAGGGGAACCGTGATCGCTTCGGCCACTGCGTAAGAGGTGATGACCCAAGTGCCCTGGCTGGATGAGACGCCCAGAGAGCCCGCGATGGTGGGAACCGACACGTTGGCGATTGTGGAATCAAGGACGACAAGGAAGTTGCCCGCGCCGATGGCGATGGCGGCGATTATAAGGGAAAGTCCAGAGAGCGGGCCTGCGCTCTTTTGGTGCGCGAAAACGCGAGCGGAAACCGAGGCCATGGCGCAGTCCCCCTCGGCTCAGCCGGCTGCCGACGCGTTGAAACGACCAGCCATGCGCACCCTTTAAATGAACTGTACAGTATCGTTATAATCGGGCGACCTTCGTCGGAGTCAAGAAATAACCGTACGGTTTAGTATTTTATTGAGCGCGGTGAGACCAGGCAGGTCCGACCGGCCGATCGCGCCCTGACTCAGAGGGGGGCTGAGGGCTTCCAACCGCGTGCTTGCGGACGCGGACATCCCAGACTAGGGCGACACGGCCCTGACAGGCGCTTGGCGCCCAAAGCGGGTGCAAGGCGACCCGTACGCCTGGGTCCATCTCTCTTCATTCGGCGCGGGGCGCCCCGAGGGCGCCGATCTAAAGCGCGGGCCGAGCTAACCAACCGTCTCGGCGGCGTGCTTGGCGATCGTAGATGCGGCTGCATCCATCGCGGCCTTGATGAACAAGCCGGCGTTGCTTGTCGCCCAGTCGAAACTCTCTTGACGTTGCTCATTCATGGCGTTGACGGCTGGAGAGACATACCGCCGCCAAAGCTCGTAGCTCTTCTTGGTCTTTTCGAAATCCGCCCAGTTGTGGGCCAGCTGCAGAAAAACGCCGAACTCACCCTGCTTTTCCCGCAGCCTTTGGATCTGAGCGATGGCGTCGTCAGGCGTTCCAACGACAGCTGCGCCGTCCTCCACCATCTTTCGGATAGGATCGCCGTCGAGGTCGACAGGCTGTCCTGGGCGGCTGATGCGGGTGAAGTATTCGGCGTACTTGCGCCCCCCGAACTGGACATTGGCCCAGGCCTGTTCGCGCGTGGGTGCAATGTGGACGGGCCCGACCAACCGAAGCTTGGCCGGGTCCATCACCTTGCCATGCAAAGCCGCCGTTTCCTGTGCGATCTTCCAGTTGATCCCTAAGGCGTCGTATCCGCTCGCCTGTGTCGCCGCGACGCAGAGAAGTCCGAAGCCATGTTTTCCAGCCAGCTTTCCACCGGAGGGCGTTATTGACGAAGCGACCGCGATCTCGGGATGAGGCCAGGTGTACGGCTTGAGTTGGCAGGTTGCGTTGACCAGGGTGAACCAGTCGGACGTGTGCGTAACCCGCTCGCCAGAGAAAAGCCTGAGGATGACTTCGATGCCTTCGACCATCCTGTCTCGGGTTTGTGAAGGATCAATCCCCATCTGGAACGCGTCTGAAGGCAACAATCCCGGCCCGACGCCGAACATGACGCGGCCCCGGGTCTGGTGATCGAGCTGAAGGATGCGGTTCGCTGTCGTCAGAGGGTTGTGATAGGGCAGAGAGACGACGCCCGTGCCAAGCCTGATCCGCTTGGTGCGCTCCGCGGCCGCCGCTATGAAAAGCTCAGGACTGGCGATGATTTCGAAGCCGCCGGAGTGATGTTCCCCAACCCAGGCTTCCTCATATCCGAGCCGGTCAAGATGCTCGATCAGCTCAAGGTCACGCTGTAGGCAAAGTGTAGGATCCTCGTCGAGCGGATGAAACGGAGCCAGAAAGATTCCGTCCCTGAGTTTGGAATTCATGCCGTGTCCTCCAGTTTCTGTGTGTTTAGCCCATGCTCGCTTCAAGTGACTGAAGAAAAGAAAGGGTTTATTCAGAGCGGTCATTCAGGATCAATGTCCCGATAGGTCAAGACCTCTCTGCCGCCCCTGCGCCCTTTCCTTAGAACGACTTTGGCATGCCGAGAACGTGGGTTGCGACATGGCTGAGGATCAGATTGGTGGAGATGGGCGCCACCTGGTAGAGGCGGGTCTCGCGGAACTTC
>Ga0116231_10007618_pt1 | contig 19652 bp, 22 predicted proteins | sample S1TSphgellanicum_2_FD_89695 | JGI IMG/M metagenome (GOLD analysis project Ga0116231, IMG submission 89695) | Host-associated microbial communities from peat moss isolated from Minnesota, USA - S1T2_Fd - Sphagnum magellanicum MG | ecosystem: Host-associated > Plants > Peat moss > Unclassified...
AAAAAAAAAAACAAGCACACGAAATTTAAAGTATTCGCAAAAAAAAAAAAAACCCCACCTCACAAAAAAAAAATTGTCGTGAATTTCTGCCATTTGGCGAAACAAAATTTTTAAAATAATAATATTATGTCAAATATTTATTTTAAAAAGTTGTCAAAATCAAAAAAATGGAGTTTGATGAGCCCAATTTGAATACTTAAGTTTTTCCACTTTAAGATTCAAGTAAACAAGCTTAAGTTATGTGCACACAATATAGTGATCAAATTTTTTTTCAAATTTGCAAAGTAGGTGGGTTGGCAATCATGCACAAGAGGACTTAGCCAAATTTGGCTAAAGGCCAGAGGACAAAGTAAAAAACTTTAGTATTCCTCCTATAACTTAGTCACTTCTAAACATGGTCAATAATCTTTTTTTTCCCTCATAATGTGGCAACTTGGCCCATCTTTTTTTCTGAAAAAAAACCCTCTGTACCTTTGGCACCTTCTTTTATTCTTGCCAAGATGCAAAAGTTCTTCAAAGGAAAAAGTTGATAGTGAAATAGAGTAGCGTGATTCATATCCATTGGTTGTGGTAACCCTCACAAATCAATTTTTTTGGTGTTGGACCTTGTGATTTTCCTATAACTCAAGAATTTTTGAAACTTTGGGGACTCCCTATTATAAAAGTATCCACTCCAAACATGGAGAAATATAAGTCCCAACATTCTATATAGGTTAGAGGACAACACATTGGGCAAAACATTTCTAAAGTTTGTGAGGTCAGCTCTTTATGCTTGATGGGCATTACAACCTTCTTGTTGTCATCTTCTCGTAAATCCTTTCACTGTGTAACGTTTGTAAATATTAACCAACAATTGATAAAAGAATGCAAATTTTAAACATGAGCAATGAATTAAGTGCAACGCTAGTTTTAATGTAGTTGCAAGACGATGCAAAACAAAACAAAATTTGAATTTTTTTTGGGTTGTATTTGAACTATGATTAAATTTTTAATTATATTTTTTCCCAATATTTTCAAGAAAAAAAAGTGATCCAATGATTAGAATCTCCCCTTTCAATCAAAGGGTTCAAGGTTCAATCATTTTCTCAAATTTTATTTTCTCACATGAATGAAATGGATAAAAAATAATAATCTATAAGCAACTTTTTCAAGCTAAATGCCCCAAGGAGAAAAAGAAAAAATGTTAGTCTCAACATATTCCCCTAGGAGAAGAAAACTAAGTTGCACTTGAAAACAATTTTCCTCAAGGAACAATTATTTTGGGGAGAAAGGGACTAAGTTGCCGCAAGGACCCTGAGCCCTTTGGTTGAAAGGGAAAATTTTAATCACTAAATCACATTTTTTAAAAATATTGTGTAAAAATAATATTTAAAATGTTAATTGTAGTTCAAGTACAATCAAAAAAATTTGAAAATATTTTTTTGGCTAGGTATTGTCTTATAATTATAGTGATATGGGTGCTACATTTAATTTGTTGTTCTTATTCAATGTTTGCCATAAACGAGGATGCATCTTTTTCATGTTCTTCAATATCAAGTGTTTTTTCAAGTGTGTCCTTTGAAAGGTTCATGATTCATTAAACACAACAACAAAACCCATGGACCTTGATGAACTTGCTCATTTGCTTAATATTACCCCATTTCATTTTCAAACTCCTTGTTGTTCTAGTTGTCTCTACCCTTCTATTAGATATGATTTGTCATTCAATCCCAAAGTGAAAAAAAAACATTAGTTGATTTTTTTAATAAGCAAAGAAATGTGCTCTTCATTGAGTGCGAATTAAATGGAATTTTTTTGTGAACAATAAATGCATAAGGAAAAGATTTAAAGAAATAAGAATGGAGTTTCATTTTTTCACAAACATAAAAGGAATATTTTATTATTTTATTATTTTATGATTTATAAAATTATTTCAAATAACCCATTTTATTTCTTTAATAGGGAATTGATTGTTCAACATGTACGATTTAAATACAACTTTGCAAAGATCAAGAACATGGACTCAAGAAGGGTTATTGCAATTAAAAACACAAATTTGTAATAATTTTTGCATTGTTTTCCGATTAACACTTGGGGCTCAAGCCACACATTATTTTATGCAATAGATAAATAAGATATGTAGAGCTGCAAGAACACATAGCAATAATATGACACATTAAAAATAAATGTCTATTTTGTGCTTATGTTTTTTCATTAGTGTGTACAAATATGGGGAAGATGTATTTCAGATGATGTAAGTTAATAGACAAACCTCTTTAATGGAATTATATTGGGTTCAACTTTGTTTTGATTTTGGCAAGGTGTTAAGATTGTTATGCTCAACATAGTTAAGAAATTCCAAAAGGTCATTGCTATTTGTCAAAAGAAAAAGTCTTCCCTTTCAACCCCTTTGCTTGAGTTGCTACTATATGATCACTTGTGATAATTTCCATGTGCATTAATAGGTTGGGTGGCTAGTCGAAGGGGGTATATTCAAAGTCTCTCAACTTCTCATATAGTAGGAATGGGAAGGAATTACTCCTTGACCCCATGAGGCCATTCATAATTCAAGTGCAATTGTGGGGTGACATTAACATTCATTTTCTCCCATGCACATGAAGAATTGGAACATTTTGCAATGTGTCACACCCATTGCCTGTTACAAGGGCAATATTGGTGGCAAAGGATGCCCACACGTGTGCAACAATTTGTATGGTGTGCGATGAAATGTTCATTGCACTTACACTCAAATTACACATGTTGCCTTTCATGGGTTTGGGTTATTAGTCAAATCTTGATTTTGTCACACCATTACCTCTCACCATTTGCTATAATTGATATGTGATGGTGATGGGCATCAAACATTTTTCAAAATGGATTGAAATGATTGCATTATCGAAAAAATTCGCCATGGGATATCAATTTAAACAAACTTCACTTACATCATTTTCCCCCCTTTTTGTGTTACCGCAAGGTGGATTTACCTACAAGAATTCAACAAGACATCAGTACAACATTCAACCTTGATAACGTGCGTTCCAACTTGTGAACAACAAACCAACTTGTTTAAACAAATCATGTCAATGGCCCTTGAAAATTTGGCCATAGCCCAACATTGCAATAACTTGAAATATGCACCAATATGAACCAAGGGATTATGAGTATTTGCAATAAACTATTCCAACAACATTGGAAGTCAGATGGGGAAAGTAATTTTGAAATTTAGAGTAATATTGTCATCCAAAGCTTTGATTTTAGAAAGTCAAGATTGAAAAGATTGGAAGGACCATGTGAAAAATTGTGCACCATGTCATTTACCAAGCATTGATGAATGAGTAGATCCAATAGTTGTAGTGAAATATTGAAGTTAACCATGTTAATGATGGATCGACCATGATTGTGTGACAAATGTTCAAAAGGATGGCACATAAGGTGCTTATCACCTCCTCTTTAAAAGTGCTAAACAGAAAATGCATATGCTCACAATGCTTTCAATGAAAAGAATTTTCAAAAAAATTCACATACGTTTACTTGTTTGTGTGAATAATGATGTTTGACCAATGCCATGGGATTTCAAGGATATTGACATTGATTGAAGATGGTGAGTTGCAAGACAACAACTCACTATGGGTCAACTTGTGCACTTGGTCCTTTGATTCACAACATTGTTGAAACCATTACATCATGAAAGATGAACATGATTTTAACAAATTTAAACATCAATGTGAACTAATCAATAATTAATGGAACTTAAATATCACCTAAGGGGTGATTAAATGCCAAAATGACCTTAATTTTAATGTGATGTTACAATAATAATTAGTGTTTGATTTATTCATGCATGATAGTCATCACATAAACAACTATTAGTAAAAAATAATAAGTTTTATGATAGGATTAAAAGATAAATAAACGGTTTCATATCAAGTAAGCTTGTGGTTGAGCTTCAGACCAAGCTTATCTTTTGGTTTAGGACCTCAAGTTGAAACCTCATTTGGTGGTTAACCCACATCCCTTGGTGTGAAGGCTCATCTATCATCTTTTGTTAAACCTTCAACACCATAAAAGGAAAAGAAAGTTTTTGTGTGTGAAACTTGAATGAACTTTCCATATTCTCCTTGTATTACTAACATGATACCCATTGGGATTTGTTTGGTTTCATAAACATTTGTAATTTATGTTTCAAGTATGTGCTTGCATTGTGTGTTCAACAATTCCAAAAAATAATTTACAACCAAAATAAAGATTTTTGTTTACAACAATAAATACAACCTTCAACACCAAAATCAAATGCTAAAATGACCTTAATTTGATGTTACGATAATAATCAACACTCAAGTTATTAGTGCATGACAATATTTACTATGTAACAAAGTAAGTAGGTAAGCCATGACAAACATTAAACAATCCCAATCAATTAAATCTAGTTTAATCTTTGACACAAAATTACACATGTCCATCAACAATGCTAAGCAATAAATTAATCTTTTTAAAAAAAAAACCTTCCCCCTCACTTATGATAACTATTGCAAATATGGCTTGGACACCACTGAATATTTAAAAGTTAGTGTGGCCCAATGGTTGGACCCTTCCATTTTAAGTGAAAGGTTCAAAATTCAAATAATTTTGCCATTTTCATCTTTGTCCTAGATGACTTTCATTTGTGAAATAAGGATGATCATTCTTTAGCTATGTTCCCTGAGGAAATGCTTGTTCTTGTCAAGGAAATGGTTGTGCTTCTTGAAAAATGCATGTGCTCTCATCTTTTCCTAGGGAAAATCATTTTCTTCACTTGTCCTCCTTTATGGAGATTGCTTGTGCTTCCAAAAGAAATGGTTGTGCTCCTTGAAAGATGCATGTGCTCTCATGTGCTTCTATCCAAAATCATTTCCTTCTTCGGAGAGGTACATCTGCCCCTTGGGGAAATGCTTATGTTCCCAAGGGAGATGCTTGTGCTCCCTAGGGCAATGTTTGTGTACCCCAAGGTGTTCCCAAGGGAGATGTTTGTGCTCCCTAAGGAAGGAAATGCTTATGCTCCTTAAGCTCAAATGCTTATATGTTAGAGGCTCCTAAGCAAAATGATTGTTTTCTTTTGAGAAATGGTTGTGTTCCTCAAGGAAATCCTTTTCCAAAGGACAAATATCTTGAATTGTTCTTTGGGGCTAATATGTCTTCTAAGGATATGGATGTGTTTCCAACGAAAATGGTCATGTTGATCGGGAAATGCTTTTCTTCTTTTTTTGACAAACATAGTTTTGTTCCCTAGAAAAATGTTGGGGAAATAGTTGTGTTGCCTTAAGGAATGTTCTTTCATCAAACTTTAATTGTAGATGAAAGATTTTTATTTTTTTTGAATGATTCATTTATTTCAGTATCTTGGCCCAACCTTTCATTTCTTTGATTAACAACTTGATGGATGTTGTTCTCGTTGGACGGTGGGTTTGTCCTCGTTGTACTTTGCAGGGGTAGATGACTTGATCTTCACATGGTATGGATTGCAGATGGGCAACTAACGATGGGGCAACATAGCACCCGGCCTTTTGATTCGTGCACCCGCAAAGGTGTATAACATGTAAAAGATGTATAGAGCTACCTGAAATTAGAGGGACCTAACCACCAACTACAAGGGCGAGTTGTGGTACATATGTATTTGTGTATGCTCTCATCCATGTTATGTGTTTGTGTGTGTATGTGAGTATGATATGTCAGCAATGTATGTTGTATGACAATATGTATTCACAAGACAATGGCAACATTGGCAAAGTTGCCTGTTGAAAGGATCTAAGAACCATTTCCTTCCCTGGATGGATTGCCCTATTGGAAAAGGAGTATCATCCAAGAAAACCATCTGCAAAAGAAGATGATTATTGGAAAAAAGAAATTACATTGCAACCTTTGGCTTCAAGAAGTTGTTCTTAACCATTGTTGACTCACATTAAATAGTTGTCCAGATCTCCACAATTCAATTTTTTTTCTTTTGTGATGGGCATCAATGACTGGCCCATGAAACATAATTGTAATCCAGCTCTGGAAAGTCCCGAAATAGAAATATTGTAGTCACCTTCTTTTTGACTGATTATATAGGTTACAAGAATAGAACTTAAGGCAAAGGATATAGGATAAATTGAGGTGCTATTGGAAACATTGTGGCCGAACACATTGGGGAACACATTGGGAACAACAAAATCAGAAAATAACCAACACCGCCCACACTTCCCAAAAGAGAAATAACCATCAGATGCATGTTTGCTAACCTCATTGGCTGCCAAGAATTTGCATGACTATGTTTTTCTTTACCTTTTTAGGAATAGCCTAATGGCAAGGGCACAAACTCTGGAACATAGCACCACAAACCTTTAGTTGAAACAAAGTGCACAAGTAATGTGCTAAAACCCTACTAGTAAATAGGGATTCCACACCGAACCGTCAGATCACCTTGGTTGTGAACCAAGTTCATGTATGCATTATGTATGAATTGCCTAGCAATGATTTCTCAAGAAATTTTGTGAACCAAAAAACATGGCATCACCAGAAGCATAGATCAGAACTCATTCAAGGCTCACAAATAGTAATCATGCACATTCTCAAAAAGCTCCAGTGATGGGTTTCAGTACCTCAGGGTGATTCAGCCTGGACATGAATAAGTCAAGCCAAAGTTCAGAAGGACTTAAGTCTGCTTTCCTTACATGTAAATAATGAAAACAACTAACTGCTTTCCACCAGTTCCATCCTGAGTACATATATATCTATCTGTCTACCTTTCCAGTTTGATTTTGTTCTGGGAACTTTTGGACTAAAAAGAGGGGTTTTGTACAAAATCGTGGTTTAAAAAAACAGTTGAATGTCAACATACCCATTGTTCACTCGCTTCTTCCTTGTGTACAAGTTAGTTGGTCTAGAGGCAATGGACATTGGCTCATTGTGATGCAAGCATTTTGTGCAACACTTTGCTGGGGGCCTTAAAGAAACTATGCCCAGGCTGTGCACAACTGTAGTTACATACGTTAGATGAGTTAGGTTAGTCCTAGAACTCCTCTGGGGTGTGGGTTCTGAACTTAGGGTAAAAGATTTTCCCTGCGTTCCTCAAAGGAGTATTCCACTTGGGCCATTGGGGTTGTGTTCTCCAAATCTTGCATGGGAGGGCTAGTGGGTGATGTCCCCGCAGCCATTGAACTTTTGCCAATACTTGCAGCCTTGATTACTTGCACTGATGATGGTATTCGGTTCCCTGAATCATCCATGTAGTTTTGCAGTGGCATAGCAGACAAAACAACTGGGGACAATGGCTGCCGAAGAGCCAGTGCCTGCACTGCCTGGTGCTGCCCACACACACCAGCAGTTGTATTTCTCACACCTGCAAACAATTGACACCCAATTCAAACCACAGCTACATACAAAGCTCACTGACACAATATATCCCCCAAGCACACTACACTGGAAGCAGGCATTCATACTCTCATGCACATGCACCCTCACCCAGTGCCACATACGCTATGATCTTATTATAGCAGAAAAACATTGGTGTTCAAACAAACAGGCTCTCCAGATCTAGGATAAGTGCAACTGGTCACCTGCAGAGGGAAGTCCAGTCGTTTCATCCTTGTTGAGGGCCACATAGTTCAGAGGAGCCGCAGGTCGTGGCCGTTCACGCTTGGTGTCCCTGCCTACTGTTGATGCTGCACCCAGACGTGAATATGTTGCTACTCCATTTGTTCGTGAGAGCTCAGGAGTCACTGGTTGCATGAGGGCATTTCCCATTGAGAGACGCCGATTGGGTTGTGATCCTGCTCCCCCCACACTTGGACGAGATCCACCATTGGCCTTTTTGGAGCTGAGAGTGGTCTTGCCTGGACTGGGTTTTGACCCAAACAGTGTCTCCTGTTCAGTTATCAGTTGTTCCTGGATCTTCTTCTGGTCCTGTACCAAGAAGATAAAAAAAACTTCCCACAACTCAATAGGTGGCACAGTCATCTTGGTCATATTGCAGACCATGAAACACCCTTTGCCTCAAGCAGGACACACTGGCTCCAAAACACTTTTTGGAAAGCAGGATCTGCAGCTCACGTACTGATAACGTTAGTGGTGAAAGATCTGGTTCTTACCCTCAGTCTACGCTTCTCCTCATCTTTCTCTTGCCGGAGATAGTTGTACTCATCCAGCATAGAGAGCAATCTGACCTGCAGACAGATCTCTAAAATGTAAGAGGAGAAATCTACCAGTATGTGTGCATAGTCAAGCTGTTATATCAAGCAGCAGTCTGTTTCCAAAAATAATTGAAGATGGTAGGAAGAAGAAGCAAGTCCTATGGAGAGTAGATGTACCCCATCAAACATGAATGGAATGCCCCTGTCATCCTCCCAAGCCTTTGTCTTTGATATTAGCATTTCCACCATAGCTGTGTGTCCCAGCACAAGCAGACCACAAATCCAAATCAGTGACAATGGCAGAATTATAACATCTTCTTTGTTCACATGTTATCTCTGTTGAGGTGCACTGAGCAGAAGACATGAAATTCCCAATGTACACATTGCAGGAAAACAGTTTTAAAATTCACACAATTTCCAAGAAAACTCCAGGAGACATTTTCTTCTATTAATGGCAGATGTGGACATGTGAAACATTGTACCTGGAAGTTTGTTGATGGCTGCCCGTGCGCGTTCTGCACGCTTCAAATTCAGATGAGCACCTTTGCTGGCAAACCTGTTTTCATCCTACATACAAATTGACAGGAAACCAGATGAGCATTTGACTACCCCCTGAGCAATCGAATTCCTCCTGACACTTCCTGCCACTTGCAATAACAATCACAGTGAAACTTAGTTTGATTGCAACATCCCAGAAAAAAACCAACTAGCCTGAATAAAGCATGAAGCTAAAGAATGTTTAACACAACAAAATCTTCCCAACTGTTTGTGGACAGCCAAACCTTGTTATAATCTTCAAGCCATCCCTCCTCTTCACATGCTGACATCCACTTTTCCATCTTCTCAAGAATGTCCTTCCTTGCTGACGCTTCCTGTTTTGCTTGAATTATCTGCTCCTCCATTTGGCTAAGAAGTACAGCAGGGTCAACCATGCCTGCATCCAAGAACTTTCCTTAGGCCTCTCATCAGAATGTGCCCGTTCAAAGCCAAAGAGGTCATGTCATGGAGAAAACAGTAGAATATTAAATGCAAAGCAATAGCTCCTACTCACCCGAATCCACCATGGCAATCAGCTTCTCTTCCGTTGTACTGGCATCAGGCTCTACATGCGCACATCTGCATATGTCCTCCAATTCCATTCTCCTTTTCACAACAAGTTCTTTCATTCTGCTGGCTTTCAGTGTGTCAAGTCTGGCAACTTCTATTTCCGCCTGCAATGAAGACAGTTTGTGTTTTAGATGCCGCTGGTCAAAGAAGAAGCACATGAGCCCCAACGGCAGAAAACCAGGCAATTATTTACCTGTGCAATAGTCTCTGATGAAAGTGCACCAGGAACAGTAATCTCATCTTCAGTTGCTGCAATATGGCAAGTGACATGCTGAAACAAGTGTTGTTCTTCAACAGGGGTATCCATCAAGTTCCACAACTCCAATAGACATGCACCAAAGTCTTGCAGCTGCAACAGAACATGTGAGAGTGACAGCAGATCATCAGTTAATCACCTTGCACCTATCCCCAATAGCTGGAATTATGCTTGTGACCATGGCAGTGCTTGGGACCCATCATCATTTCTCTAAGTCTGAAATTTCAATCTGTTTTCATGCAGTTAAGTACAGGATGCACATCACCTTGCACCAATTGTTGATTAGCTTAAATATCATACTTGGGACCAAGCATTCATTGCTTCTCTCATTCTGAAGTTTCAGTGAAGCAAAAGTACAGGATGCAACCACATTACCTTCCGCAGGCGAACCCTCTTTTCCTCTTGAAGAGATCGGATGGTCTGGGCCAGACGATCAAGAGTAACGTTGCTGATGCTCTTGGTCTGTCCTGTTGTGGAGGAGTCCACCAAACTGGGATGGACATCAGCAAGAGTCTGCAGCAGATCCATTCCAAGAACTGCACAGAGTTCGTGCACTACATTCACATACTCCAAGACTCGGTGCAAGCGTTCACTCTGCCACAAAGAAATCCAAACACCTCCCACACATGATCAAACAAGCATTCTTGGAAGTTTGTTTCTTTTTTGTGTCAGCAGCTTCCTCTCCACAAAGCCACCTGATGTTGTATATCTATCATTCCACAGTGTTGAGTTGTTTTCTGCTTACTCTTTCCCATTGAAGTGTTTGAAGCTGAGCACTATATTCCTCCAGCTTTCTTAGACTCAGATCCTGATCTCCTCCACTTGGGTAGAATTCAGAAGCTTGTGTTGCTGCAATCTCTCCACGGATGTTTGCAATCTGCCTTTTCACCTCCAAAACCTGCTTAGCTCGATCCTCTTTTTTGTGCCGCAATGCTTCTAACTGAGGCCTTATGATGGCCAACTGTTCCTTCAGCGTTCCTCTGCGCTTATCCTGCAGTCATTGTAGGCCCATTTGTCCCTCAATCACTATCAGCAAAGAAGCTGTGAATGGGTTGTTCTTCTTTCAGCATGTGCACATTGTTTGTAGCATGAAGTTGCCTCATCTTCTTCTTCTTCTTCTTCTTCTTAGAAAAGACACTATAGCTGGTCCCAAGAAAGAAGATGCAGTTTGTGAAGGTGGGGTGGGAAAACTCACTCGTAGAGACACTGGAGATTCTCCAAGAGCAGAGAAAAGTGCCGCAAATTCAGCTTCTGCGTTTGCAAGCTCTTGATGCAGCTGTGCACGACCATGGCTAGCATGATCCACTTTGCGTCTGTAGACCTCGAGACACTCCTGTTCCAACTGCAACAACATCTTGTCTCTATCGGAATCGCTCTCTCCCACCTCGTCCCATATATGCTGCATTTCCCAACAAGCCCAAAACAGACACACACAAACACACACACACACACACACACATTTGCTTTCAGTTGTCCGAACCTTTCTTGGAACTCTTGGGTACATCTCTTCTGTTCTTTCTTTCTTGCGCTCTTAGGTACATCTCTTCTCTTGTGTGAAAGTACCCAATCCTATTGAAAACAACAAGCAAGAACGCAGCACCTACAAATGTTGCTACTGCAAACCAGAAAACAAACCTGTAACTCCCGCAGTAGTGAACCGCATGTCGTGTCCACCATCAGCTGCTGCTGCTGCTGCTGCCGCCCGGATTGTTGTGGCGTCATGATCGTGACCTATCTCATTCACCTACAACAAACAAGTTCATAACACATGTTCCAAACCCGTCAAACAATCGACTAACCCATTTCGTAGAAGAATCAAATGCAACGAAGCCGCTCCCAACTAAACCAAAAAAAACAAGAACAAGAGAAGAAGAAGAAGAAACAACAAAGCGCATTACCTTGTTCCGCGTTTATTTGGAATGCAAAAACCGTTCGATAAAGTCACAAGAACACGAGAACTGGATCTTGTTTCTCTCACAAAACAGAAGTCGGGAAGACGAAAACGAGAACGATCGAGCGCGCTCGATCTGCATGGAATCGAAGAAGAAAGCAAAAGCAAACGGGAGTGCGCACGGAAGAGAGCGAGCACGAACGGGTCCTTCAGGAGGAACGAGCTCGTCACACAAATGCGTTTACACGGGCTCTGCGAAGACAACTAATCTCCACATTCACACGAGATTCTTAGAACACAAATTGTTTAAACCAATACCTGTGCGACACATAAGCTGGGACCTGGGCCATGTCGGCGTACCTTGTCCTTGTTTTGGGGAATGAATTGACGCCACGTGTGAGGTAAGCCAGGCTAAGATTTGAATTTCCACGGGCCGGACGGAACAGTGACCGTTAGTCCGCCGAATCGTACGTAATGATTAGAGGGTTTTACCGACCCTGGTGGCCGCGGGGTGGAAAAGAAAAGTAGGTAGGTAAGTAAGTAAGTAAGTAATAGCAGTAAAAGTCTGTAAGGAGAAAATAATTGCGTCAGTATCAACTACCTACATCCTTAGCTTCTTCTCACGTTTTTCATCCATCCACATTCATTCCCACTACGGACCGAGCTACATCTCTCTCTATACAACTCCGTAGGAGACCCAAGTCACCGGTCTTCTTTTTTTTGGATAAATTTGGTCCTTTTTTGGGAAAAAATTTGGCAAATATTTTGGAATTTTTCTTGTTTATATATTTTTAATTCGACTAATTTTTCTGTATTAATACAAATTTTCACCACATTTTTAGTGTTGAAAAATTGAGATTAGTTATGGACTTATAATAACTTGAAGGATTTTGGTTTGTTTTGGAGGATTTTTTGAACATTATATATTCTTGCATGGTGAAATATTTGAGTTTCCATAATTCTTCTTTTGCCTTAATACTTTCTAATTTTAAATGGCAAGGCACCAGTGTGTCACACCCCTGGTTTGAATGGTGGAAGATTGACTCGCAATTTGGCATGTCTTTTCCTCTCAATCTTCCATAGTATTGAGAGAGAGAATCATGTTCCAACTTCTTGATTACCAAAGATGAAGAATACAACTATCTCCATGTTTTGAAAGAGATTACAACCAACCTATTTTTCTTGGAATTTGAGTAGCGCACAGTTTGTAGAACATAACTCTTTGCTAGACAAAAGCCAGTGGTAGTCTTTGGTTGAGTCATGCTTGTTGTATGCTTCGCACAAAACAAACACAACAACGATTGGGAAAAGCACTCACCAAACGCTAACACAATTTGTGGCCAAATTCTTCCAAAGGATGCATCAAAACCCATCTTCAGAATGCTCAGCAATTTTCCGGTCCACCCACAGACCTATATCACCATGGTTAGCACTCTACATTTGGAGCTGCAAAATAAACTGTGTTAAATATCATGGAGACCTACCTGAAATACCACCAGAAAATAAATTTCACATTTCTTCAATCAAAGAGAACAACTATTGTTCACAAAAGATGTTTCTTCTTCACATAATAAGTCCATGCACTACACGGGTTTACATTGAAACCCCTATAACAGAAGCTACATAACAGAGTTCAACCTCTAATGTTTGCTCAAGTTTATCACTTTTATTTGAACAATTTGTCAACAAATTAAAGCAAGTCTCAACAGATAGGGGACTTTCCTTGTCAAATTCCTGGCTGCAAATGCAAAGTGAAACACTCAGATAGTAAAACCTTGTGCCAACCACAACAAACCCCATGTTGTCAGATGACCATTGAGAATTGATGGGTGGGTGCCTTAGTCTGGCCACCTTCTCTGTCTGAAAGCAACATGTCTATGGCTTGGCCAACCACAATGGTGAGAGATGCAAGTGGCAACAACAACAACAAAATAGCACCAAAGATAATGGTGTTTATGTAGCTCTCCCTTTTCAAGGTGTGGAAGTTCCAGCTGAGTTTAGCTGTCTTTCGCATCCCTATGCTAACAGTTCCATTTGCTCCTCCTCTGACCCCACACATCAATTTCTTCTTGACAAAGAATCTCAGCAGGAATAGTAGACATACTACTGATATGGGAACAAAAAGTAATCCCTACAAAAGAAACTCTACAGTGGCTTCCTGAAGTCCTCGCCAGCATAGCGCACACTACCAAGCTCTTCTTCAATTCGTAGCAACTGTCATAAAACCCACAAGAGAAGTCAATTAAAACTGCCCTATTCCACAATACCACAATCCAGAATATTATAGTCCTTCAATTGGAAGATATAAATGCTCTTGCAATGCACCTGATTGTACTTGGCAAGGCGTTCACTTCTGCAAGGTGCCCCAGTCTTGATCTGCAAATCCAGCATCTCCAGATGTCAGGTTCCAAAAGTGAAAGAACCTTAACTTCTCATCATGTCTGTTTTTGCATAAGTCAGGATGACAAAATGTGAATGAGTGCAATACCCATCACTAACTAGAACCCAAATAGGCTGATGGATGCATCAATAATGGATAAGTTGCACATCAGAATCTCTATGGACAAGCCATACCCCTATGTGCGAATTACCAGTTCTAATTACAGATATCCTAGGATCACTCACCAGCAAACATTCTTATATTACTCTCATGACCAAGTAAAACTTGGCAATCTGAGCTGGAGCAGAGATTGTATGTTCAGCCCTAGAAGCAGGTAAAGCTTGAACAGAATCATTTGTCCCTTACCCTCTTAGTACTCATTTGTGTTGCATCCATAACCTGCCTCATGAATAGCTCTGTTAGAGTAATACCTGGCCACTGGCAAGACCAACAGCAAGATCCGCAATAAAAGTGTCCTCGGTCTCACCACTGCGGTGGCTGACCATCACCCCCCAACCAGCTGCCTTTGAATCTAATGCAGCTTGAATAGACTCTGTCACTGAACCAATTTGATTAACCTGCCAACTCCAATCAGATAAAATGAAGTCAGGATACATGGTTTTCTCACCCACATTAATACTAAGCCTGAGCATCACTCCTAGTTTCTGTCTGAAGAACTGCACCAGTGAAAACACACAGTCAAAGGATTCTAGGCGACAAAATACCTTCAGCAGGAGAGCATTGCATGCCTTTGTCTTGATTGCTTCCTTAATCTTTTTAGGGTTGGTGACCAAGAGGTCATCTCCCACAATCTGTGCATTGATACCAGCTTGAAGGGATGCCCATGCTGACCAATCATCCTGGTCATAGGGATCCTCAATGGAGACAATGGGAAAGTCACGCACAAACTCCTTGTAAAGGTCCCCAAGAGCTTGCGCTGTAAGCTTCTTGCTGCCATCATTTGGCTGCTCTTTGAAGTCAAGGTCATACAGCCCATCTTTAGTGAGAAACTCAGATGCTGCCACGTCCATCCCTATCTTCACCTTGCCAGTGTAGCCTGCCTTTTCTATAGCATCAACAAGGAGGATAAGACCTTCACGGTTGTCCTGGATGTTGGGTGCAAACCCACCTTCATCACCCACATTACATGCATCTTGTCCATACTTCTTCTTGATGATTCCCTTCAACACCTGGTAAACTGTCACATCCCAAAAACCCAGAAATAGTCTATCAGATTCAATGCCAAAGCTGTGACTTAAGCTCTGGCTATCAAAAGAATTTCCATGTCATGCAAATCCATAATACGATTATTACCTTCACATCCCATTTGCATGGCTTCCTTGAAGGACTTGGCACCAACAGGCAAGATCATGAACTCCTGCATTGCAAGCTTGTTGCCGGCATGACTGCCACCATTGATGACATTCAGTGCAGGGACAGGCATGACAAGCTCCTTGATTCCAGACAGAGCCTGGATGTGGCTGTACAGAGGAACACCTTGGGCTCCTGCACCTGCTCTGCACACACTGAGAGAGACTCCCAGAATGGCATTTGCACCAAGTTTTCCCTTGTTCGGTGTTCCATCAAGCTCCAACATTATGTTGTCAATGTCTGTCTGCTTCCTGCCAAATCAAAAACACAGAATTCCAAGCATAATTGAAACCAATATACTTATGTGCTGCCATTCTTGACATGTGCCATTTCTTGACATGAACACTGTTGCATGAACACAGAAATGGCACGTGTTGCCGATTGTTGCAAAAGAAAATCAATCGGAAAAGCCCTACAAAAACATTTTTCTGCAATTCCAGGTATTCCTTCCTCCTCATTCTTCCGATCTTGTTGAAGAAACTCTCGACAAAGAATACGATTCCAGAGCAAATACTCACCTTGTATCAAGGCCAAGAAGCTTGGGAGCCAACACGGTGTTGATGTTCTCCACGGCTTTCAACACTCCTTTGCCTCCGTAAGCCGACTTATCCCCATCTCGAAGCTCCAGAGCCTCATAGATGCCGGTGGACGCACCACTGGGGACAGCGGACCTGTAACAGCGATCGGTTACAAGATCCACCTCCACAGTAGGATTCCCCCTGCTATCGATAATCTGTCGGGCTTTGATGGACTTGATCTTGGCGGTCCCGACCTCCGTCCTAACCACAGTCGGCGAGGCTGAAGATACCGCTCTTGTCACCACCAGCTTCCATCCCTTGTTACAAATCCCTCTCACATGCACTTCAGCAATGCTACTCCCTCCTACAGAACTCGACGATAACCCCACTCCTCCTGCTCCTTTCCAGAACGACGAAGAAGACCCCGTGTTGCTACAAAAACTTGCTGCTTTCGCCATTGTTCCCACGACTGCCGAAGAAGAAGCCATACAAACAAAACGCCAAACACGCCAATCTATCGATCCAGCAATCTATTTATCTATCAAATCACGAGCTAGCTAGTTCTGCATTTACCAAATCTATTGCGGAGTCTGTCAAAAACAAAACCCTCGAGAAGCAGAAGAGAGGGAACAAACAAACAGAAATGGCGAAACAATCAATGATTGATTCTCAAAATTTGTGAAGACTCGACAGATTCAGGAGCAGAATGACGATTGAAGCTACTGTTCTTAGTGGCGATGGCGTGGAGCAGCGAGCGATTGTGTCCAGCGATGGCGTCGAGAGAGAGAGAGAGAGAGAGGGTGCGCGATAGACACTGCGGAGCTTGCTACTGCCGCTGGTGGTAAGGCGGTAGGCGATGCAAACACACACAAGAAGACGATCCTAGGATGTGGGTTGTTACAGCCTAGGCAGGAGACGAGAAGAAGACGAAGAAGAAGGGAAGGGGCGGAATGGGTCACATCTCGTTTGGGATCTCTTTTAGGATCTCATTTACATTCTGGGGGCTTTTTCCTCTCGTTTCCAAATTGACGGCCGCACTTCGGAAGACGCACTGTTGAGATCCTGATTGAGGTGTTGGAAGAGAATCCACCCCGGAAATGTCGCTCCAACCATTTTGGACCGACCATTGAGATCCTGATCGAGGTGTTGTAACAGTGGAATCAATTTGCCCAGCCACTGTGGTCCCTCGATTGAGATTTCAAAATTGAGGTGCTGTATAAAAGTGGAGTGGAGTCAATTAGGTGCCAACCATTTATGGACCAACGATTGAGACCCCGGAATTGAGGAGTTGTAACAGTGGCGTCAATTACCAACCCTTGGTGGACCCCAAGGTTGAGATCCCATTCGACGTGTTGTAACAGTGGCGTCAATTTCCAACCATTTCTGGACCCGTGATTGAGATCCCGATCAAGGCGGCGTCGATTACCTACCGTTTATGGACCCGCGATTCAGATCCCGAAATCGAGGTGTTGAAGTGATTTGGGTGGACGTCGCCGCTTCACAGAGGGGCGGCGTCGTCACGTCAACTTCCAAAGGACTCGAGAAGTCAAGTCAAGGGCACGTAGGGAACGATGGGCGGTGTTTTTTTTTTTTTGAAGCCTTTTTAATTGGGCGGTGTTTTTTTTATGGCATTTCAATTGGGCGGTGTCCCAAAAAAAAGGGGGGCTATCGGGGGGGGGGGAGGGGGGTGGTGGGGTGTTGTCTTTTTCTTTTTTTTGGCGATGGAAGATTAAAATTCTGCAAATTGGGAACGTTGTAACAACATTGGGAACACGACACCATTTAGGGAACAAATCCCTAAATTTGCAATTGGGAATTTGTAACAACATTGGGAACGTGACATCATTTAGGGAACTTTGAGAATGCTATGGAAAAACAATATTGAGATCATATGGCCACATTTCTTCTTTTCATCATTTTGGGAACATGTTTGGAACATAATATGTGGCCCTATTAGGTGAAAGTGGTATGATTCATTTGGGAACTTATTTGGAACATAAAATGGCACTAATTAGGTGAATATGGGGGGAATTCATTTGGGAACTTCTTTGGAGCCTAAGTTTATCATTATTATTAGGTGAAATATTGGTATGATCATGTTGGGAGCACTTTGGTCAATTGCATTTGTGTCGTCAATTTCATCCATTTGATTTTATCCATGTGGCTTATGACAAATGTGCTAATTCTCATCCAAGGACATCACAGTTTGTATTCCATTTTCATCCAAAATCCATGTCATCAATGAATTCAAATTGCATCCACCTAATGCACAATTGTTGCATCTAGTGATTAATTTCATCTATTTGATATAGTTGATTGTTGACATTCATTTGAGATTATGCTTTATCAAGGTTGTCAAATTATCATTTATTTGAAAAAAAAATTCAAAATGTCACACTACACTACGCATTTTGGTGCATTTAAAAATAAATTTCAATAAAAAACTTCAAAAAGAAAGAAAGAAAGAAAGATATATAAAAAACATGTACAACCAAATTTCACAATGAAAATAGGGTTTGGTTTTAGCCATACCCCAAGTCCAAGTATTACCCATAGTCAAGTTTGGACCAATGCAATACCCCACCCAAAGACAAAAGCGAAACTTCCTTGACCAAAAAAAAACAATAATGCACCTTTCTTCACATTTCCCTTTGCTCAAGTGCCAAGCAAAATCAGAGCCTTGACCACAATTGTTTGCTACCCATATCTGACCTAACCCCACAAAATATTGCATCCCCTTTTTGCATGCAAGTCCCAATGAAATATTGAAAGTTTGCACTCCCCCCTCTTTCCTTTCCCTTGTTCTCCTTTCGGTTCACCTGTTCCCTCCCTTTATCTCCAATAATTTGATCAAAAGAAACACACATTGAGTTTCTATGAACTAAAGTTTTTCACATTTTGGTGTTGTAATTGGTGTGCCTTTTCTTCACATTCTTTGGTTTTTTTTAGTAAACAACTCCCTTTTTATTTCTATGAGTATTTTGAGGGATCTCCCCCAGCACAAGAACCCTAGGGCGTTATGCTGCGGGAATTCCCCCAATTTTATATGTTCCCATGTTCCCATGAAAATATTTCTTTTCTATGAAATGGGAAAGAAAGCGAGGAAATAAAAAGAGAGTTGTTTACATAAGGGGAGGTTCCCATACTTGTGCGTTCTCCTGAGGTTTGGGAACATCCTCGGGTGCCCCTCCCTCACGAGAACGCACTCATACAAGAACCTCCCCTACAACTTTGTACTTTTCTTCCATGGTGTTGGCTACACCTTTTTTTACTATTGAACGGTATGGCCCATTCCACCACGGAACATGCCACCATGCCGGGTCTACTTACCAAGAAAAACACTGAAAATGTGCCTGAATAGGACACCCCAACCAATTTGTAATGTGGAATGGACCCAAAAAAAAGCCCATTCCACCTGGAAACACTTCAACCCTGGTAGGTTATAGGGTTCATTTAGGGGCCTGTTTGAGAAGATAACCAGTGTTCCCCATCATCGATCACCCTGAAAAAATAGAAGGTAGGTAGGTAGGTAGGTAGGTAGGTACCTCCGCAAAACACAATCACAATGGCCTGTAATTTGTCAAGTGTCAAATTTCGGTTTAGAATATGCTGTCGGAATACTCTAAAAGAAATTCCGTAGGTCTTTACACCTATAAAAGTACCTCAATAAGACACCAAAACTCATTACCTTTTAGGGCATGGGGGGCTGACCTAGAAGAATTGGCCCAGGGGAAGCCTCTTTTTTTTTTTCTTTTTTTCCTTTTTGGTGCAAATGTAGCCATAATTAACATCTTTTGAGCATTCAATTTTGATGTGTGGATTTTTTAATTTTTCGAGCTTTTGCCAACGAAGGAATATATATGACTAGTGGTAACCCTTGCCGGCAAGGCACAGACGGTTTTCAAGTGTGGCACATTTCAAGTGGTCGTAAGGTTACTTCAAACTTGGAACACCCACTAAGTCGGAGCTAAAATAAAAGCCCGGCTAAAATATGGAGGAAGGAGGC
>Ga0116231_10007619_pt1 | contig 19651 bp, 19 predicted proteins | sample S1TSphgellanicum_2_FD_89695 | JGI IMG/M metagenome (GOLD analysis project Ga0116231, IMG submission 89695) | Host-associated microbial communities from peat moss isolated from Minnesota, USA - S1T2_Fd - Sphagnum magellanicum MG | ecosystem: Host-associated > Plants > Peat moss > Unclassified...
CAGAATGCCAGACACTGATCATGTGCCATTCTCCTTGCCAGTAGCAGTGGACATCATGCTTCAGGTGGCAAGGGGCCTGAAGTACATGCATGAACAGCGAGTGGGCCACCGGGATATAAAATCATCTAACATTCTTGTGAACCCCACATCAGTTCCAGAGTTGGCTGAAATGGGTTACATTGATGTTAAACTGGCAGACTTTGGATTGGCCAAGGCGAAACTAATGAGCTTAACAGCCACGAAGCAGACAAAGGATATTGGAACAACAGCATACAGGGCACCTGAGCTCTTCACCCAGGTAAGTCACAAAATTTGTATCAATGATGATTTGTAAGTAGAAAATGAGCTGAGCCAAGTGTTGAGTTTCATCTACCTGACTTGTATCCTGTGTCATCACACTAAAAATTTGCACTAATATTGGGTGCACTACACAGGAGGAGGAGGAGATTGCAAAGAAAAACTATCCACCCAAAGCAGATGTATACAGTTATGGAATTACCTGTGCAGAGATTCTCACAGGGAAGATTCCATTTCCACATACTGAATACAACAGGACTAAACTCTTGCAAGTAATTAGGCAAGGAGAAAGACCACCTCTACCACTTGATTGCCCGACTCCTCTGGCAAATCTGATAACCAAATGCTGGGATACAGATCCATGTAATCGACCTGGCTTCTTACAAGTGTGCAATGAGCTTCTGGACTTCAAAAGGTTGAATATGATGATCTGAGTCCTGACTACAGACAGGGCACCATTCCAACCCTGGAACAAGACCAACCATAATTAGAAGCCAGTTTCAAAACTTTAAAATGTTTGAACCAGAACATTTCAATATTCCTTATGGACATTGTGCTCATGCAGTCAGTTATTTGAGGTGTTCAAATTTAAACATATATGTTTTCCTCACAGTCCATGGTTGTGCCCACATCTCCAAATTGGTCACAGAAAGTTGATCTAGTGGAGCTGGTTATATCTGCATGGGACCACTTCCTGTACACAAGTGTGCATACCATGGTCCATGTATTGGTTTGTAAGGGGCTCATGTGCATTTGCTCCTAAAGCACATTATTGTATCGTAGTTAGGCTTTTCTTTCTTTCCTGGATATCAATGCATTCTTCGGACTCATGTCATCTGATTAGTAATTGCATGCTTTGGTAATTTGGAAGAAGAATTAAATACATACTTTAACACAAAGTGCTGCAGGTGGGCCTTCAGGAATTGTTGATTACGTAAGATATACCTTACTCAGTTCTCCTTTTGCACCTGTTTGCTACAGGTTGAACCTCCACCTCGAAAGTTTTTGTTGGCTCTGGCCAGTGGGAGAGATCTCACATCCATGTAAGATTTGGGGTGCAAATTTGGGTTTAGGGTTCATCATATATCTCATGATTTTGTTTAAAGCTGCCGTAAATGGCAGAGCCAATATGTGATCAGCCATTTGTTTATGCAGATTTGATTTGTGAGGTGAGATTGATTTCCACCACTGATTTCAAAATCTGATTGTAGACTCAATGGTGAGCTCTAAGGAAAGTATGACAAAAGATTAAGAAATAAACAACTTTTTGACAGAAATGGAAGAGTTAGTCACTGGAGATGACCTGAAGGACTTTTCTAACCAAGTCCTACTTAATCAAGTGACAAGTGAGGAGGATGAAAAAGAAATTGCAAGCATGAAATATGAGTCTTCTCCATCTAATCAGGGCCAACCAATTGAGATTTTGGAGAATTTGGAACAAGTGATACTTTTGGTATTTGATAAACCTATTGAATCCAGAACTATGGTTGTTGTCAAGTCTTTGCTCACAAGTCTTGAAAGAATTTTAAAAACAGATCTCTTCAACATTCCCAAAGATTTTTTGATGGTTTTTGGGTAGAAAGACTTAATAAATGTGTTTGTTTTTTAGGTTTTGAAGGTGGGCTTTGAAGCAACCACTCCTGAAGCTCCACAAAAATTGAAAGGGCTTATATAGTCCTATCTTTTTATCAAAGATCAGGATATTGAAGTTGAAAGATTCAAAGGTGAAAACAATGGCAACAAAGATGTAAGTTTCTTAAAACATTCAACCAAACTAAAGCACTTGTATCCACATGTTTTGATTAATCATGTCAAATCTTTCTTCTTAGATTTGTTTCTCATAGTTTTGAATCAATGACATTACAAGAACAAAAACCATCAGCTGGGGAAAAAAACACAGTGAAAGCACCTGTTAACAATATTGATTTAGTGGGAGCAATTCATGTTGTAGACGCAAGGCAAGTTCAGATAGATGTTCAACAGTATGGAGTTTTTTTGCTTAAAGTTAAGGTGAGTATGGGATAATTTTAGTATTGTGTATTATTGCTTCATCTCCTAATCCAATCTAGTCAGATGTAATAATAGATGTTGGGTCAAAGATGCAATTGAGATGTCAAATAATTTTACAAATTTGGGCAAGGCTAGGTTAATGGAGCTTTTCTTTTCATTTTGTTCTTTTTTTCTTATCCGATATGGGATGGGTTGGTGTAGTGCAAGTGGGGCATTAGTCTACAAAGCATAATCAAGATGAAAATGTGCTTGTCCAGGCAGTTGTTCAATTGCAAGTGTTGTTATGCAACAAAATGGGATCAATTCTTGGTGGGTATCTTTTGTTTCACCACAATTTAATCATTGTAGTAATCCTACTATTGTGGGTCTACAATATATGATTTTGCCAATTTTAGATAAACCAAACATGAGTATGTTTAGGTGGTTGTATATTAGTGTCTAATTTAGTTGTTAATCTTGTGATGTTCCCTGCTTATGTAGAAGTGAGTTTGTTAGGCAAGGTGCTTATGTAGAAGTGAGTTTGTTAGGCAAGGTGCTGGAGTTTAAGCTTCTAAATACATCGGAGTTCACATCAGAACACATGCATATATTAATGGTTGTTCATGAACATGGTATAGGAGCATTACAACTACTCGCAAAGGGTGCTAATGAGATTGTCTTTCCTACTATATGCTTAGGTGTGCAGAACAATGTTGTGTTAGCATTTACTATTCCAACCCTCTTGCTATTTTTGTTGAAAACCAAGGTTTGAACACATTAGTTTACTCTTCCCCTTGATTTGGCACATCACTCTCATTTTTCTATCATGTCCTAAAGTTTCTAGACTAATTTGATTAGATGCAAAAATAGGATCTATGATAGATATTTGGGGTGGCTGTGTAGATGTGGATGCAAGCTTTAATTGTACACAATCCAAGGTGAGTATTTCACTTTTTCTTTTTCTTTTTTTTCATGGGTATATATAATGGCAGTTAAAATGTTATGTTAAACTAATCATAGTTTGGTTTCTCGTAGCCACCGGTAATGAAGGGAGTGATGGGATATGTGCAGCTACATATAAGGTCAGAATTTCGTCAATGTATAGGATAGGCAATTATCAATGTAGCTAAAGTTTCTAATTCCCTCACTATTTTTTTATCTATGTCTCATTGGAGCACATATTTAGTCAAATTAAGTGCCAAAATGGGAGTGGCAACCTAGAACCTAAAAGTTTCTTATATTGGTTATTGCTTGGGGTGGCATCTGGAAAAAGGCACACAATGGGATATGAGAGTGCAGGCATGATGGAGTTCATTGTTGATATGCTCTCTACTGACTTTGACTTCATGGAAATGAGCACACGGCTGCATGTCACTCTAGGTTTCTACTTGATTTTTTATTTTTTTAAACTTCTACCATCATGTTATTATGCAATCTGGTTCCTTATTTGATTTATAGTTATGGAGTTTTTTATGTTCTTTGAATCTTTACTAGATTCAAGGATTTGTTTTTTAAGAATCTCATGTACTAAATATTTGGTAAGGTCCAATGCATTTATAGAAGGAGTTTTCTGTGGCTTCAAAATCCAACTCTTTAATCTCTGAAGGATGAGATACACTTGGTTAGTTATTGGAAGCCCCCAATTCAGTGCGACGAAAGCTAGCAAACCCTAATGTTCTACCTTGGGAAATCCATGGCTCCTAATCTGCATTGGCTATCAAGACTCCAATTATCTAACTTGGGTACTATTTAATTAAATTACATTTGATCTTTTTAAATTGGAGGTGCTCTCATAGAATATGTATTGAGACTGTGGCACTTTACACCTAAGGTCTAACAAAGCAATGGGTATGTCAACTATGAAAGCATTGCAATAGTTTGAAGATGGTGCAAAGGTTTTTTGGGAAGCCCAAGATATCATGTCTGCCCTTGTTCAAGAAAGTGGGCATGTTGTATGGAAAGAGCAATGGTACGTTTTTATGTCAGGAGTTTCATTACGAGCTGATCTTTACATGACCTGAAAAGACCAGGTCTTCGTTACCGATGTGCTGGTTATTAACCCAACATGGAAAACGATGACTTCAAGTGTCAATAATCAACCAACAAGTGCAACTGCGAAACTTAACACCATTGTTAAGATCCACAAGTATAAAGGCCTTTATGAAAGGCATCACTTTATTTTGATGGTCATGGAGGTGCATGGGGCACTTGGGCATGATATGGATCATTTCACCAAGGAGTGTGCCTGTCTTTTCCACGATAGACAATCAAAAGGTCATTTATCTTTGGTTTTTTGCATTCGATTTTTCAAGTAATGTGTTAATATTGTTTTTTAATGTGCTCTAGCTTCTACTGTAAAAAGGAAGATTATATTGGTGAATGATGCTTGTTCTAAAGCTCCCATTATTATTAAATCTCACAATTTGCATGCAAGTGACATTAGAAGCACCGTGAGTGAAATAGCTTCCTACCAGGGGAGGGACTAGCTCTCTCCCTTTTTTTTTGGTTCATGTAGGTTATGCGTCTTTTGGCCTTTCTTTGGCCTTCCCTGTATGTCTCCCCTGTGATGGTTCCGACCATCATTCTTTTATTGGATTTTTGTGTGGTGTTATCTACTCTTTTGCAACCCACCCACAAAACTGAAATTGGGGGGACTACTAATAGAAAACCAGCTGGACAAATCATTATAATGGGCCAATCAGAAAAACTGAGCAGGAAATGGATCATATTTATTACACTCTTTTCTGCAAGTGCACAGCGTTGCTACGCCTGTTGCTACGCCTTTTACTAGCTGCAGCAACGTGGGGAATTATGCAGAGCCAAAACCATTTTGTCATCGAGTTTTAATCTAAACTTTGTCTTGTGAATTCCTGCATCTTTGCTTTTATTTTTTGCATCTTTTCAACAGGGGTTTGTCATCAGCCTTTGGTTACGAAGAAGAAAAATGTGTATATAGTTCACACAGAAAGAGGATGTTAGATTTTTGCTTATAGAACGTTTGCAGTGTTTTCAAGTTAGACACTTCGTAAGCGGGTTTTCAAGCGGAAGTGTGGAAGACTGTTGTTGGCCACAGCTGTGGGAGGGAAGTGTAGCAAAGTCGATGAATTCTGAATTGGGCTAGTAAATAAAGGGGGGCTTAAAGAATCGACAAAGGAGGCACTATAACAACACGGAAGTCTGAATGTTAACGTAAAACAAACTTGTGTGCGGAGTCTAAGAGAGACACAGAGCTAGTTGCAGTTGAAAGGGAGGGGGGTATTGTTACTGATGTTTTTGAGATTGGGTGTACAAGAGGTGCATAAAACACATCATGAATTTCAGGCGAGGAAAGAAGAGCATCCCGACCTCAGTACCCCAATCAGCACCCCTTGAGCAACTACCTAGTGGTGCCGGGGGAAGAAGGCCAGAAGTGGTTGAGCCAAGACTGCTTGTGGGATTGTATTTGGGTCCCAGTTACTCCTCCTTTGCCTTCGCCCGGAAATCCAATCCCCCGGAGATCTTCGAATGCGCTCACTGGCCGGGAGAGCCGTTCCACCGTGGCGCAACCCCCACGGCCATCTACTACAAACCAGAGGTTCGCACAGCGAATGGTGATCTTTGCTTCAGTAGTTGGATACATGGCCCGAAAGGAATTTGAGGAGCATCTGGCAGCAGTGCGGGAGTTGCAGCAACAAGCTGCACCTAATGGGAATGTTCTGTCCTCCAGTGAGATGCCTGTAGTGGGATCCTATGTTACGCCGTTGAGGCAACACGTTTCGGGCAGCGATGCGGGGCCTTCATCTGCATCAAACCTTCCCCCGGGCCTGACTCTGAACCGCGTTATCTCGGACTACTTGCGAGCGATGGGGAACTTCATCCTGCGACATCTCCAGGAGGTCCATTTCAGGTCGGATTTGTCGATGGAGGATGTGCAGTGGTGTGTGACAGTTCCTTCGATCTGGAGTCACAATCCACGGTAGCAGATGGAATCATGCATGGTAGATGCTGGACTTGTGGTGGGTGGTTCAATTGGAATGAATGCGAACGCTCATCCTGTTATCATGGTTCTTCAAACAGATGCAGCCTCCTATTCCCTTTGCAAATGGTTATCCCTCCAGCGGGGGGATAAGGTTTTGCTCGCTAACATCGGATATGACACCACCGACGTGATCCTCCAAGAGTGGGTCGGGTGTGAGGGCGCATATAACTTCAAAGTTTTCAAAGACTTGATGCACAGCTCTAGTGGCCTGTGTGGGAGGATCCACGTGGAGAAACAATTTTATGTCAAAAAATTGGACGCCTTCGTGAGTACCTTTGCCAGAGGAATGGGAGAGAGGAGCAGGGAGGTCCCATAAATTCATAGATTTACCAAGCGAACTAGGACTGGCATGGGAGGAGCATAACGAAAGGCTCGGTTTGTTACATCCTTGGTATTACGATATAATTGAGCTTTCATATACAGACATGGAAAACATTCTAACCCCCATAGTTGAAGCAAATCTTGACTTCATTGCTGCCCAACTATCCCAAACAAGTGGCATCTGAGTGACGGTGGTGATAGATAGTTTAGCAGCACCATCACACCTCCTCCAGAGAAGTATGAAAGACAGATTTCGTGACAAGGGTGGGGAGATAGTCTTTGAAGCAAATACTGAAACCGCATTGTGCATGGGAGCAGTGAAGATTGTACAAGATTGTTTTCCTGAACCTGGTGCAAAAACGTTTGACCTTGTAGTGGAGGTCATAGACAATGTGCTGCTCTAGACCAGACAAATGTATAGCCAGGATTGGGCCAGCAACAACTGTGTGAGAATAAATTGGGGGCAATGTAATCACTTGGCAAACAAACTAGCAGAGATGAAGGACTGGCTCTTACAGGAATACCAGAATTTGGAGATCATATCATGGGATATGCATAGAGCTCTTTCTAAATCTCACCATCCTGTCTGAATTGAACTCAAGCAAGCAGATTCAAATCTCTAGGAGATGTGGACAAACTCAACTGGTTTGAGCAAGATCATATCCTTGGGAGAATGGCAGTCTTGGACAGGAAAGAACCCATAGCAAACTTTATGCAATTTAAGAGGTGGGGATCATTTGTTAGACAGGTATTCTCAGCAGGCCAGTCACCAGAGTACTGAGGTAGACTGACCCCTGCTTCTCTGGAACACACAAGATGACAACACACTGCCAGTTGTGAAACATCTGGGATGTGGTGCTTATGGCACTGTCTATGAATCAATCTGGCTATGACTTTCTTGTACAAAGAAAGTCTTTGAGTATGCTGAGGATATGAGATTCAAGAGAGAGGCTGCCATTTTGGCAACCCTCAAGCACCCCAACATCATACAACTATTTTGTTGCACGACAGATGCAAATCCATGCTCCTTGGTGATGGAGCTCATGTCCACAGACCTTCGTAAGTTGAGGGATGACAGAATGCCAGACCCTGATTATGTTGCATTCTCCTTGCCAGTAGCAGTGGACATCATGCTTCAGGTGGCTAGGGGCTTGATGAATATGCATGAAAGGCGGGTGGGCCACCGGGATATAAAATCATCTAACATTCTTGTGAAACCCACATCAGTTCCAGAGCTGGCTGAAGTGGGTTATGTTGATGTAAAATTGGCAGACTTTCAATTCGCCGAGGTGAAACTAATGAGCTCGAGAGGCACAAACCAGTTGATTGACAATGTTGGAACAACACCATATAGGGCACCTGAGCTCTACACCCAGGTATCTCAAAAATATTTTATGAATGATCATTTTTACATAGAAGAGGGAGCTTAGGCACATGTTGGATGGCATCTACCTCAATTGTATCCACTATCATCACACTAAAAATTTATACTACTGGTGGATGCATTACACAGGAGGAGGAGATTGCAAAGGAAAACTATCCACTCAAAGCAGATGTATACAGTTATGAAATTACCTGTGCAGAGATTCTCACAGGACATTCCATTTCCATATACTGAATACAAGAGTAGTGAACTCTTGCAACTAATTAGGCAAGGAGAAAGACCACCTCTACCACATGATTGTCCAACACATCTAGCACATCTGATAAAGAGATGCTGGGATACAGATTCATGTAATCAACCCAGCTTCTTACAAGTGTGCAATGAGCTTCTGGACTTCAAAAGGTCAAATATGATGAGCTGAGTCCTGACTACAAACAGGGCAGTGTTCCAACCCCGGAACCAGACCCGTGGATCCCAAAGCCCATGGGTGTTTTTATATAAGGCAAAACTAAAATGACAGGAAGGTTACCTGTGCATGCTGGTTACTGCTTGAATGAGGATATCATTGTCTCTTTTATTAGCTATATTCAAGGTGTAGTTCAAAGATCAGTGATGAATTGTTTCAAGAATAAATTTTATTTTTTCCTGAATATTAAATACTCTAAAACTATAGAACAAATTCTTTTGCACCCAAATTGGTAGTGAGGGAAAGAATTGTCATTGTGATTAAATGATATGGTAAATCTATTTAAATTGATAGTTCCATTTTATGCACACATTCAAAAAAAGTGCCTGCATCTCTACAAATCAACAAGTAGATTGCTTAGAAGAACTGGGTAAGACCATGAGATGACCTAAATCATGAAAAGTTGGGTATACCATTCCCTTTCCTCCAAAGCGAAGAGATTGGTTGTTAGTAGACTTCAACATGATACTGAGACCATTGTTTAGGGTTCATCATCTCACCTGATTTTGTTTGAACCTGCCATAAAGGGCAGAGCCAACATGTGATGAGCTGCTTGTTCATGCAGATTTGAATTGTGAGGTGAGATTAACATCTGCAGCTGATTTCAAAATCTGATCGTAGACTCAACTGTTACAGATGGATATGTAGACATTCCAGTTGAAGACCTGCTCAAAGATCTCAAATCCCATTTGACATGCTTATATAATCACAAGCTAAAATGATAGGAAGCTCACCCTTACAAGGTTCTTCCAGCTTGAATAAGGATATTATTGACTTTTCTTATTCTCTTATTACCTATATCCGAGGTGTAGTCCAAAGACCAATAACAAATTGTTTCAATAACACACTATTTTATTGTTCCCAATCTTGGTTAGTTTAAACTATAGAACAATTTCTTTTCATGTCCAAATTTGTAGTGAGGAAAAGAATTATCATTGTGATCAGGGTTTTTTTCCTTTTTTTTAAATTTGATATCAAAAATTTGGCAAAGCTTTCCAACAAAATAGCAAAATTAATTGAATTTTCACTAGAAAAACAAAAAATTAAAACATTTTCCCAATTTGTGTTGAAAAAACAACTTAGGTTGGAAAAAGTACCACTGATGTGGTTATGATACAGTAATTAATTAAGTCTATAATTCCATTTTATGCACTCATTCAAAGGCACCAGTAACTCTACTAATCCGCAAATAGATTGCCCAGAAGACTTGGTCTACTCTACTAATCAGTAAAGAGATTGCGAGGAAGAACATGGTCAGAGATTGCCAGGAAGAACTGGGCAAGACCATGACATGACCTAAATCATTTACTGTCGGGTATACCACTCCTTTTCCGAAGCAAAGAGATTGATCAGTAGTCTTCCCTCATGATATCCAGTGTTAGTATTCTTTCCAGGAGTGTGTCATTTTCTAGTCAGTGGCTGTAAACAGAGACAATGATGTCGCCTGCTCTTTCTCTCCCACAGATTATCTCCTTGTATACTCACATGCTGGATTACTACATTTAGATCAAGCTTAAGATCTTTCAAGAAAATCACCACATCAAATCACTTCATGAAATGTGTATTCAAAAAGAGCTCTTTGGTGGAAAAAAAAAATGTTTAAAAGAAAACAAAATGTGGCAGATCTGACCATGGCTGAAGGCAAGACAGTTTTGGAAGACACAAACTAGTCTTAAAATTTGTCCAGCACACATTGCATAACAGCCTTCTGCATGACTGAAAAGTTATGAAAACATTCACAGCCATACCTGAGTGGAAACAAGTGATGACATGAACTGCACCATTTCTTCTGCAAACAGCTGCTCTACAAGGAAAGCATAACTCTATTGCTCAGCCAAAGGGAGCACATATTAAAGAAGAAATTTTAGAAGTTTTCTCCCCATGACTGCAGCTAACACATCCTTGTCAACACTAGTTGTGATCTGTACAGTAACTGCATCTGCATGTGTGCTTCTCTATTACCTTGGGAGATGGCAAGCTACCGTTTCTATGCAGTTCCTCTGTCTGAGTATAGCACCCAGCAATAAAAGTAGTTCCCATCTCTTCAGGTTCCTCCTTGCCACCCTGCACATTCAAGTTTAGGCTCACCTCCACCTATGCATGACCACAAACACAGTCTGCATGTAGGTGAGCATATGCCATACTAAGGTATGAATTGGCACCCAGGGGACCTTGCTAACAATGCATGGATGTTTTCTCAAGCACCTTGGAAATCCCCAAAATCCTCATCATCACAGTCCTTCAGTTCCGCTGTAACATTGACTGGTGCAGCACTTCTTCCAGCTGTCAACAAATGATCCTCTGACCTTGAGGCAGATATTGATGGTATTCGAAGAGGTGATGAGGGTGATGCTTTAGGTTTGGGGGATGGAGGTGGAGCCAGAAAAGGGAACAGATTGGGACCAACATGCTTTGGGCACTCCTCCTGGTTGTCTGGGTTTGGTAATGCCTCCCTCAGCGTGGAGACATCCAATCTCTTATCTGTAATGTTGGGCTTCACTGTGTTACCAGAGCTCTTCTTTTGCTGCACAACAGATCCAGACAATATCTGAAGTCAAGCAATGGTGAATATGAAAGTAAAAATGTCAAGATAAGTTGCAGAACAATGTGCACAGCTTTGTGCTCTGCTTCATACACTTACAGTTTTCAGCTGCAGCCGAAGTGTCTCTCCTTCCTTAATACTATAGTCAGTTGAAGGCTTGGATTGATATTCCTGCTCGATCTCCTCAGCCTCCTTTTTCTTGTTCATATATCTTGTGGCATGTTTGTCAAGGATTGCTCTTGATGTATGACACCCCAAAAGAAATCTGAATCACATGACATGAGCTAAACCAAAAGCTGGGCTTGATGTTTCCTTGAAGACCTAAGAAATCTGTTAATCTGCCTGACATCTGTTCAAGTTCTGGCAGGACCCCCCCAAATTCCAAGCTTCATGAACTGCTTATTTTCTGAGGATACTTCACATGGTCAAAGAGGGCTGCTTGAAAATCATATGCCTGGGGTCTCTCTCGAAAGCCAAGACCAATGAAGGCATGCTTATTACTACCACCTGCACCAATGGTTGCACTTCTATTGGTCAAGAAATTGTCCAGCATGTGCATAATTCCCTCTTTCTTTGCCCCTCTCATGGTCCACTTATATGTCCAAGAAGATGACAAAGAAATCTGATGTAGGGAACAAAAAACAGCTCTGTGTCCACTTACTGGAAGTGTCCTCAATCCGCAGTACAAAGAACCTGTATACACCAACAGCTCAATTATGACACATAAGTGGAGCTGAGAAATTATTTTACATAAGACACGTCACCACATAATATTTGCAAATTGTACAAAAATCCTCCCAACTGCAAGTGATATATCAATAAACAACCTGCTGCTGTCAATGACAGCCTCCACAGGAAGAGGTTGGTCTTCTCTCAAGAATGCTTGAGCAAACAACTCTCCTGCAATACAGCCAGCGAATGAGAATCATCAAGTGGAACATTGAACTTGTTTGAACTGGATGCACTTCCAAATCAGATTCTTGCCACCATGCTCTTCACTTCATTTCTGAAGGGAGACTTCATGGTTCAAGTTGATGGGGTGCTCAAAGATATTATACATTGGGGGATGACATGGGACATCACTAGGCCTTGACCCGCTTGGTTGTAGAGCTGGGAATCACATTGCCTGGTACTGACAAGATATGGACACCCAAAATCATGCACCTCAACCATTTGAGGCACATGACAGCCCCTATATGACTGCAAATTCTAACTGTGGTTGGCAGAAACTGGTCCAATATTGATTATGTCATCTTCACATGGGACAGAACACAGGATCAACAATAGTAGTTGAGGCTAGGGGATGGTAGCCTGCACCATGTCAACGTCAGTTTGCAAATGAAAACTCCAGAAAGGCAGATATGCAGGATGTGAGTAGCTCGAATCCTGTCAGTTATCGATCTGCAGTTTGCTGGCTTGGAATCAGGAATGCAAAAGCTCTGTGCAAAATCTTTCAACTATTATGTTTAAAGCTGGGCTAAAATGATATCCCATGTGCTAATATCCCTTGTCTTCCAATGATCCTTGACTGTTTACTTTATAATGATTGCAGCAATCTCAATGATGTGCTAATTACTCCTCAGAGATACTCTATGAGTTGTGAAAAAAAGTGTGCCTGTATTTGTGTCCTCAAGCCTAATAGAACACTTTTCGCCTTTTGACACAACCTTCAATCCCCCCTCCCAAGCCCATTTGTTGATATCCCATTCATCTGCCCTGCATCAATAAGAACATCACACATGATGAGAGGTTTCAATCATATTGAACTAAATCATGAACAAACTGTGCTGCTAATGAAGCACAGGAAAATTATACATGCTTGCAGGGACAATAGTTGTTCACGCACCGATAGGATGCTGCACTCTTCCTGGGAGGTATCTGAATTTTCCAGTGGACAACACAAGTTCACAAATCAGTACCTGAACATCTGCAAATTGCTTTTGTGAATTTAGAACTATACTGCACTTCTCAGAGTGTGCTAGCCTTCTACCCATAGACACCAGATCATACCAGAATTATTAGGCAAGAATTTTCTTATGTGTACAAGAAGACCACAGATTTCACCAATGACACAGAAAACAATAGGGTGGGATTAGCATGTGGCTCAGTTGATTTCTTAAGTAATGGTTTCACAGGTCCAGAGTGCCATAAGACAAACACATTGTTAATCATAAGCTTAGCAGACTCTTTACTTTTCTGCATCCCCGCAGCCAGAAGTCTAGAAGTGCTGCTATGAAATTGTTGTTCCATCTAAAATGATATGTGTGAACGGCATCCATATGAACTAAAAGAATCTCTATATCTTGAGAATGGAATCCCAATTTCCACTGCATCAAACTTGCAACGATCCAGATCACATTTCAATGCACAAGTCAACCAAACCACCTATCCAAAATGGGATAGGATATGCCACAGAGTCATATCACCAAGACTCCATCACAAATATGAATCTAAACTGAATCATATTTCACAGCAACCAACATAACGACCACTGCATCAAATACACAACAATCCAGCTCACCTTCTCAAATTCACAAAAAAACCCAAAGTGGTCATCAAACTAAAGATTTAATCCTGGTACTCAACAAAACTCAATCACAAAAACCTAATCCAAGAAACTTTGCATATGAAACCTCTTCCAACCAGCTATGAGACTATGAACGAGCCCTACCAATTCCCAATTGCATGCACAGTGTACCAGAAAACCCATCTTTCAAACCCAGGGCTCGTGATCTCATGGTCATTCCATTAAGAAGAGCTCAATTCCAAACCCCTAACCTATCCAGTAAATAACCTCATGCAAAATAGCATCCGGAGCTGCTTGGCATACGAATCATCCCACAACCAATCATATATACACCCATTGCAAGCCAGAAGTTGGAGGATGAGAGATCGGATAGAAAATCACCATATAGACATAGCACTCTTTGACTTGAAACAGCACCAGCTCTGCAGCATCGTCGTCGTCAAGCTGGGCACCACCATCACCACCACCACCACCACCACCCACGGCGTGCTGTGCGACGGTACCCTGTGATTCATCCACTGCTCCAATCATGGTACTGGATCACACAGCTGATCTTATGTTTCGTGTTGTTTCGTGTGCTCGAATGTGGATGCAACTGCAACACAAATTCTGCCCTCACGCCGACGATCTATGTACATACATGTATGTTGAGCACACCGATTCTATCGAAGAGGAAGACGATCGCCGAGTACCCGTAAGGATTTCGTAAAGTCCGCCACCACGTTCTACAAGACCTTCTGCAGGACCTTACTGATTTCGTAACGCCTCAGGATTTTTGTAAGGTCCTTCACCAGCATGGCTATACGGGACCTTGATTTCGTAGGGCCCCAGGATTTTTTTTTTGTAAAGATCCCCCACCACTATGGATGTACAGGACCTTATCCATATCTTAGGGTCCTAGGAATTGTTTTGGTAAGGTCCCCCCCACCCCCCCCCCCAACCAAGATGGATGTACCAAGACCTTATAAATGTCATAAGGTCCCAGGATTATTTTTTTGGTAAAGCTCCCCACTTGCAAGCATAGGTTGGATGTTGGGGAGGGTGTATTTTGAACCTCGAACAAGATTCTAGTATTCTAATATCCCTAATTTTATTAGCTAAAATACTTTTCAATACAAAAACAAAAAAAAAACTTTAAGTATAATAAAAAGAACCATCATATTGACATTACTTTCACCATTAATATATTTGATGGAGTTTTCGCTAAGCCAATAGGCCAAGTGAGGCTACACAATTTTCTGAATTTGTAGTCATGAAAGATAGACCTTTCTCTTGCATAAAAATACTTATCAAAAGTTTCTATTCAACCTTTGCCAAGACTTACTAAACCTATGATGTTATGAATGTCCCTTCTAGTAGGGACCTTAAAAAAAATCTTGGGATATTAACCCTTGACCTTCAAACAGTCCCAATCCAAAAAAAGTGGACAGCCCTCACAAATGTGCCTAAAAGACATGCAAAATGTTAGAATTTTAAATTTTTGACTCAGCAGAGTTGTAGAAAACTTCAAGTTGAATGTTTTGGTTTTTTAAAAAAAGGAGAGATTTGGATGAGAAATAAAAAATTGTTATTATTGAAATTTTAGATTTTCTAGTTTTTAGCAGTTTTTTAAAATTGTAAGTTTTTTTGAGACTTGGAGTAAGATGTTGTGCTCCATTTATAGTAAAACATTGGTGGTGGATAGAAGCTGTGCATATGAGTCAAGTGGGAAAAAAAAAGTTATTAAAAAAAAAGTTGAAATGAATGAATAATGGATGGTCAAAATTAGCCATCCAAGAAAAGTTTAGAAAAACCCATTGATTTGCATCCTTCTTGTGGGGGCAAACAAAAATTTGGGAAGGTTGGGATTGGGATTAGGAATGGCACTTCATCACCTCATTCAGCTCCTATTTTCAAAATGCTGAAAACATGAGGCAACAAGAAATTTCATTGGCTTTCACATATGTGTTGCACAAAATTTTCTAAAGTTTCCTATCATACTAATGTACCCTTCACACTTAGTGGTAGCGTTATTCTTTTTCTTTTTGCTAACACTAGGATAGGCTCATCATTGCAGCTTGTGCAGAGTGCCGAAAAGGCCATTTGGTATCATATGTTCACACATGATGCCATGTACCTCCAGAAGCTTCTTTTTACTATTAATGAGCATCATGACTGTTCATGGATGCCATCCACAGTAGGTGCCTTTTTTTCTTTTTCTTTTTGGTCTTGCCCTTTTTTTCTTTTTCAATATGCCCTTGTTTCCCAATCTTTCAAGTTCCCATCTCAAGCTCCTCATTTCCCTCTTTTGTTACTCTGCTTTCATCCTCCCTCCTCTAGCTCCTCTCTTCCTTCACTTTCTTCTTTTGCATTCTTGTTCCTCTTATTTTTGGTGTTCTTAACTCTTGAATTTCGCTTTTGGCTTTCTAGCATGTTTTCGTTCACTTGCAATACTCAATGCTTCTTTCATGTGAAACCTTTGAAAGATGGTTCCTCTCCCTAATCTAAAGCCGCACATGTGTCATTTCTTGTTTTTATTTCTTGTTTGCATCTTGTTGCTTTGATAGAAGGTGAAGTTGATTACTTGATTTTAACGTTTTACATCACATTGTTGGTTGATGTGATGCAAGACATGTTTTTTTTTCAGCCGAGCAAGCTCACTGAGCTTTTTTCACCTAGACCTCTTGACATTGCCACCTAAGCTTACAAAATTCAGGTTATTTCTTGTATTTGCTACATTACATGAACTTTGAATTTCTTATGCTTTGAGTTTGTTGTTAGTCGATCTAGATCATTGGGTGAAACCCATGAATACAGCCTAGTTTTTCGGATTTTTATTACATGAATTAACGATGACAAATGGGTGGAAATTTTTTGTATGAACAAACCTACCTTGCTTAGCAATGCCAAACGCCTAAAACCTATTCTTCAAAAGCAAGACACAAAGTACCACAAAGTGATACCTGTAAAGATTCAGGTTCGTTACATTCAATCTATAAGCTAGCTCAAGGTGTTAATTTTCTTACTTACAATGAACTATTTGCAATAGGTAAATCAATTATTTCTATCATCCTCCATCAATTTGTTGAAGCTTTCAATTATGTTTACATGCATCAATTACGTGGCCCTAAGGATAGACAATGGGAATTATAATGGAAAAATTTACAACTTTGTGTGGTCTTCTTAATATTTAAGGTGCCATTGATGGCACGCACATTTGAATTGTTAAGCCATCTGCATTTTTTTTTAATTACTACTACCACAAAATAGGTGGGTATAGTGTTGTGGCATAGGTTGTTGGTGATTGCAAAAAAATGTTTACTTATGTGTTTGTGGTCTTCCAAGAACTGTGGATGATGCAAGGGTTTTACGCAAGTTTGCATTACATAGAAATGCCCAATACCATGTCTTTTTGAAAATCACACAAGTTTTCAATAGTTTTTTCCATATCTTCTAGATGACAAAGGCTATCCTCTAATTATGTGGATCGTGACCCCATTCAAAGAAAAGGGTCATCACACTATTTTGGAATTGATGTACAACAAAAAGCACAAAAGAGGTTGCTTTGTTGCAGAGAATGTTTTGGCATTCTCAAAAAAACATTTAGAGAGTTCCTTACCAAAACTAAATTGCATGTTTCTTTTGTGCCAAATGCATTCACTACTTGTTGTTTACTACATAATTTTTTACAATCTCAATCTAAATCACATATCCAAATATTGATAGGCATAATTGATGTGGATTTGCATGTGAATCCAAAATTGAACACATCACGGAGAGTCATTGAGGTTATTGAAGAACAAGGACCAACCCACATAGTTAAAGGTCAAAAAAGATCTGGTGAGGCAATGTGTAAGGAGCTAAGTGTTTATCTTGGATTTATCACATGATGAACACAAAAATATGTTTTTGTACCTTCAACCTACCTCAAGATTTGATTCAAAGATGATCAATCAACATTGTTATTTTATTATAATGTGAAATACTTCCTTTCGTAATTATGTCTCCTAGTGTTTTGAGTCATCTTTTCTTCATTACTCATGGTAGTATTTCTTTACCATGTTCATGACTTCAGTCAGGCTTGTAATTGCTTTGACCATGTTCATTTGAGTTTTATTTTCAATTTCTTTCTATATTTGAAGTAGTCTAATTATTTTTCCAAGTTAGTTTCTTGAGATTTGGATCATTTTTCCTCCAAAACCAGATTGGTCTCATGCATGTGGTTGATTGACTCCTCTAACATTTGATTTCTTTTTTTTAATTACATTAGTTATGGTCTTATGAGATGCAAAGTATTTATGCATTATTTCAATGTTGTTTGTGCTTCTTGTTCCTCCACCTCCTTTATACCAAAATCCTTTGTTGATTGAATTTGGTGTCCAAGGGAGCTTGTGCCCAAGAGTTTTGGTTGCATTTTGCACTAGTGTCTTGATTGCATTCTTCATTGGGGTCTTCATTGGAATGTGAATTAGACTATCCATTGGGATGTTGTTGAGGTTTGCAATGCTTCATTCAAAGCCTTTATGAAAAATTGTGAATGTGGAAAAGGTACCATGGTTTGAGCACTTGAAAGGTCATTCATAAATGTGTAACTATTTTCAATTCTTGTTGGATTGTCATACCCACAATCCACATGTTTTGTCCTTGTGCCATGATAAGTGAAATCAATGCAATTTGAAGCTTTGAAGCCAATTACATTGTTGATGTTGTTTGAATCATGCATGAGATGTTGAATGTGTAAAGGATTAAATATAAGTCTTTTGCCCATGAATTCCATGATCATGTCATAATGTATTTTACTAAAACATCGTGACAAGTGGTGTGTAACCTTGTCTTGTGGGTTCATAATTGCCCAATAATCTTCAGTTTGCCCTATTGCTGAAATGTGATCAAAGATCTTAAATTCCCTAGCTATCACTTTTGATTTATCCTTACATGGAGAGTCATTTCTCATATGTTAAGAACAACTAAATTGCATGACAATTTGCATAATTAATTTTCCATTTTGTTATAGTTGTTTCAAACTTGTCTAGAAATGCAACGTGTTCATCCTATTTTACATTGATGAGTACCAATACTTCTTTATGCTGCCAATTTGGCTACCTTGGTTTCCTTGACTACATTTCAATTAATGCATATGATCTTGCATTTTTTTTTCATTTTATCTTTTGTCTTTAAAGGACCTCCTTCTTCATAATTGTTGACAATTATAAATTCTACAATGAATTGAAAAATTTAAACTAACACGTGTGTTTTTTTTTTTTTGCAAATTACACATTGATGGATTGAACATGAATTGCTTACCTCTTTCAATATTTTGGTCCTTGCAATTCACTATGAGAAAATATAGGGTTTAACAACTAGGTATGCAATTGGGTTTTCTAGTTGCAAGACATGGTATTTATATGGTCTTGAGTGTTAACAAACAAGTTGTAGTAGTTGTAGTGGACACCCTATGTTGTATACAATATCATATATATAGTGCAACTCACATGCAACTATATGTAACTTCTTTGCAATTAATTTCGACGTCAAATTCTCACGCACATTCCAATGTGGTCAACGAAATGCCAACGTGACTTTTCATCCATTTGTTGACGAATGACATATGTTAATACCTTTTGCAATTTATTTACAATTATTTTACAACTAATTTAACAAATATAACATTTAATTATTTCATTCATCCATTTGATGAATGAATTCTATTCTTATATTTTATAACTTATCTACAATCATTTTACAACTAATTCAACAAATATATTCTTTCATTATTTCATTCATCCATTTGATGTGAATAGATTTTATCCCAATCCTTTGCAACTTATTTACAACTATTTTGCAACTAGTTTGATGAATATATTCCTTCATATTTCATTCATCCATTTGAGCAATGAATTCTATTCCTATCCTTTGCAACTAACTTACAACTAAAGATGAAATGAAAATAAAGGATTTAGTGACTAATTTGCAACTAGGTGTTTAAGTTTAGGTTTCAAAACAATTCACTAGTAGAAATCAGCCAAAATGTAACCAGTCAATTTACGACTACATGCGACTTATAGTCGTTTGCGACTAGATTTGAGAATATTTGCAACTACAAGACCGACTTTCAACTATTTTGGTCA
>Ga0116231_10007620_pt1 | contig 19644 bp, 19 predicted proteins | sample S1TSphgellanicum_2_FD_89695 | JGI IMG/M metagenome (GOLD analysis project Ga0116231, IMG submission 89695) | Host-associated microbial communities from peat moss isolated from Minnesota, USA - S1T2_Fd - Sphagnum magellanicum MG | ecosystem: Host-associated > Plants > Peat moss > Unclassified...
CCCCCCCCCCCCCACACCCAAAAAAAAAAAAAAAAAAAAAAAAAACCCCTCACCCCTCACCTCTTTCCACAACATTTGTCATTTACTAGGGGGGAGGGGGGGAATTGGAGAAAACCCTGGCTCAACCAGCCGCCTCTCTCGTCCCCAGTTTAGGGGAATGTCAGAGACGGTCCGGAGACGTGCCGGAGGTGGCAAAGCGGCGCAACTTACGGGAGGCCACAAAAATTGTGGAGTTGGGTTAGAGAATGTTGGTGTGTGTTACTGCAGCCTCGGAAAGCAAGCGACTTAGGCGGTAACAGATTGGGCACACTGCTAGTGACTTGTGAGCGCGGCGGCCGGCCGAGTAGCTGATGCTAGGCCGCTAAGTTGTAAAGTTGGAAACCGCCTTCCACAAGCAGCATCAGCCTTGGGCAGCCGCAGGTGCTACTGCCCGGAACAGCAGCAGCCGCTGCTGCTGCTGCTGGGTGACTGCGCGAGCGAGGGAGGGGAGTCGCAAAGAGGAGAGAGAGAGAGAGACACAGAGAGAGAGTCGTCGCGAGAGAGAGTCGTCGCGAGAGAAGAGATTTTCTTCTTCTGTTGCTGCGCACTGTGTTGTGTCGTGTCGTGTCGTGTGGATTTTGTGTTGTGTTTGTGTCTGAATATCGTCTACTGTTTCTTCTGCTCTTCGCTGGCCCTTCAAAGCTTGTCGAGAGTGGCCGGGCATAAAAGAAGTCGCAGGCGAGGAACGAACGTCGAGAACCCAAGTACGAGAGACAGGCGAGCTTTAAGCGCCAGCCCACGCGCCTGTTGGAAACTAAAGGAGCTCGAGTCAGAGAGAGAGAGAGAGAGAGAGAGAGAGAGAGAGAGAGAGAGAGAGGCACAGTGAGGGAGAGACAGAGAGCGATTGCAGGGAAGAGAAGCAAGGAGGCGAGGAGGAGGAGGAAGAGGATTAGGATTTATATTTTTAGCTTAGCAGCAGTGGGACAGGAAGCTGATCGTGTGCAGTAGTGTCTCTTAGCATGGGGAGTGAACATGGCGGTGGAGCAGGGCTATGTGACACAAGGTTGCTGATACGGGGAGAGAGCGGGCCACTCTCTTCCTCATCTTACCACCATCAAGGAGCGGCGGCGGCGGCGGCAGCAGCGTATCAACACTACAACAAACCCACTGGTGGGTACCCAAGAACAAAACACTCTTGCACAACAACAACAACAACCAGAGAGTCGAAGTTCTCCTCTAGACCAGCTTACACTAAGTAAACAAACAGTCGGTCGCAGTCTCGACCCCGGAAAAAGCACACCCAGAACGAACAGCAACAGCAGCAGCAAGCCCTTCCGTCCCTTCCCCCTTTCCCCATCCCCATTAGGAAGCTAGCAAAACCCGCAGCAGCAGCGCCATTATTGCGGAATCTAGTGGCAGGCAGGCAGCCGGTGTGCACTGTGGGGCTGGACTAGGTAGGGCAGCTCGTGAGTAGTGCGGTAATGGGTAAATCGTACCAGAGCAGGAATCGGTAGCTCCCTTAAATGCAACAAAGCCGCCGCGCGCGACGAAGTTGCAGCTGCACCCAGTGCCATTCTCGACTCTCGCGATCGTGTTGTTACTGAACTTCTTCGTCGTCTTGTCTAGTCTTGTCTTGTCTAGTCTAGGCTAGTCAAGTTTAGCGGCCATGGCTTCTTGAACCTTCTTGGTGTTTTGTAGCAGTAGTTCTTCCAACGATTCTTCCTCTAGCTACTAGGTCTTCAGCTGGAGGACTCGCCGGATCAAAGGTCGAACAACATAACTCTAGTAGCTAGCTGAACACCCATCAGGCTTTTCAGGACTCGTGGTGCTGTTGCAGTTTTGTTTTGTTTTTGGTTTGTTGCTGCATCATCGTCGTCGATCGACTGTGTTTGTTTGTTTTTTTAAGGAAGTGCAGCATCTGCAAATAGGACAAGAAGTGTATGGCGGACTTGCTTTAAAAAGATAGTGCCAGCAGCGGTAATCTTGCTTTTTGTAGCAGCAGCGAAGTCTTGCCGGAAAGTCTGGGTGGGTGGCTTTCTCTTTTGTTTTGGGTCTAGCAGCTGCTTCGACGTCTGACTGTCTGTCTCTCGCTGAAGCAAAGCGTGGGCCGAGACTAGAGAGCCGGATTTTGCTGCAGGATTTTGCTGCAGGATTCTGCGGATGGGTTGTTGTTGTTGTTTCCTTCTTAGCAAGCTGGCGAGTATGTCATGAGAGCTTCATCACCGTCGGGTGACCTTGTGCTTTGTGTTTTGTGACAATGTGGGTGGGTTGAAGGAAGAAGCTCTAGCTAGTGTACGTCGCTTGCTGTTGCTGCCGTTGCTGTTCACTGTTTTGAGCAGTGGCAATGACATGCATGATCGTGTCCCAAAGCTGCTGCGGTTCTAAAGCTCTTGGTATTGTAGCTAGCAGATCATCAGCTCGATCATCCGGTCTTCTAGCAAGTATGAAGCTGCTGCTGCTGTAGGCCGCGAGGTTTGAGCTTCTTGGGTGCAAGCAGAGGAAGTTTGGTTTTGTTTTTGATGATCCAGAACGTCGTCCTGTCTTCCTGTCGTCGTCGTCGTTGTTGGAGGAGGAGGAAGCTAGAGAAAGGACAGGGCATGAGCACAGGAGAAGCTGGCAGATGCAGCTGCTGGGGTTGTGTGAAGTTTGATGCAGGGCGTGGTGTGTGTGTGTGTGACTGACTGACTCACTGCTAGCTTGCTTGCAGTAGGCGCATCGCTTTGTGGGGGAGCTGCAGCAACGCAAGGAGGTGGCATGAACGTGGCGGAGTCGATGGGGACGGCGCAATGTCTGCACAGCTCCATGATTAACGCCGGTCGTGCTCCATTCACGTCGGTACAGTGGGCTGAATTGGAACACCAAGCACTCATCTTCAAGTACATGATGGCCGGCGTGAATGTGCCGCCGGAGCTTCTGAATCCCATCCGGAAGAGCGTGGCATCTTTCATCCACGGCATGACTGCCTCTCACCACGCTGCAAACAGTAAGATGATGATCAGCTTGATCCCACCTCCCTCCTCCCTCCCTCCTCCCCCTCTTCTATCCATCTCTCTCATCATCCATGATCTAGTCCAGCTCCTCGTGATCTCCTACTCTACTAGCATCGCGACATGATCGATTTGCAAGACTTTCAGCTTGTTTGTGTACAATGCAGCAGCAGGAGCTCTTGCATGGACTCTTGCTTGCATTGCATTGTGTTGTTTCTGAAGCTCCGCAGCTCCGCGGCTCCGAAGCTCTCATCTACTGATTCTCGTTCATCCCTGTCTGTCTCTTGATCAGTGCGCTGGGGAACCATGCACCGAGGAGTGGCCAACAACACAGATCCGGAGCCAGGGCGATGCCGAAGAACGGATGGGAAGAAATGGAGATGCGGACGCGATGTGGTTCCGGATCAGAAGTATTGCGAGAGACATGTGCATCGAGGTCGGAACCGCTCGCGGAAACACGCCGCAGACGGCGGTGGCCAAGCAGGAAGCGCCTCAACGTCGTCCGGGGGGAATACTACAACAGCTACCACCACGTCCTCGACTTCGTCAGGCGGTGGCGGTTCTTCAGGAATCACGAACGTGGGTCCCATACGCGGCGGCGGCACTTCTTCCTCCTGCACACCTACCGGCAGCTCCTCCACCTTCTCCCTCTCTAGCTTCCAGCGTCCCTCCAACTTGTCCGTGAAGAGCTTCTCTAGCTCTCATTCTGCAAGCCCTGCAGGTGGATCCTCTCCTGCTGCCTCTTCTCAGTTTGGCCAGCTTCCCCCTGGCAGTCTTGCTTCCAGTCCCTCTGCAGGAGGAGGAGGAGGAGCTGCTTCCACCCACCTCACCAACAAAGACTACAGGTACTTCCCTTCAGTACTGTCTTTGAGCGTCTGCAGAGCTGGCTGGACTTCCTGTTGTTGAGCTTTCATGCAATTGATGGTTTTTTGGAGCTTGAATGTGGCAGCACTTGAATGTCGGGATCATCTGATGGTTTTCCTGCTGTTTCTGCTGAACTCCTGTTGTTGAGCTTTCATGCAATTCATGGTTTTTTGGCGCTTGAAGTTGAATGCACATGCAGTACTCGAATGTGGGGGGAGTGTTTTCGAGATGGTTTTTGCAGGTATTTCCAGGGTTCTATGATGAAGTCCGAGCAAGGAATTCATGGGTCTGAGCAAATGTTGTCGTCTGATGGAAGCACACTGCGAGGAGGAGGTGGTGGAGTTCCAGGTGGTCAAGATTCATCTTCTTCACAGATGCTTAGTAACTTGTCAAGGCTGCCATCAATGAACCAGTCATGGCACTCGGCCATGACATCCAAGGTTGGCCAAGCTCCAGGTGATTCAGCTAAGGTGCAGAATAATAGCAACAACAGCTCATCAAGCCTTTTGCACTACCATTCACCGCAAATGCGAGGTCTTCTGGGACAGGATTTTGGATTACTGCCAGAAACAAGTCAGGTGGATCATGTAACTCATGGTATGTCCCAACAACATCAGCAGCATCAGCAACATCAGCAACATCAGCAGCAGGCGTATCATGTGAGCAATGCATATGGGGGTGGTGGTCATGGTGCAGAATCGGTGAGTCATGTGGGGCGAGAATCAGAGGGACAGCCATTGCGGCATTTCTTTGATGATTGGCCTCGTGCCTCACGAGACCAAAGTGCAATGACATGGGGATCATCAGGTGTTGATGAATCCGAGCGCAGCAACTCTGACAACAACAACAATAACCTTACCATTAACACACATCATGGCGCTCCCAACAACAACAACAACAACAACACGCAGCTCTCCATCTCAATTCCCATCACTGCCTCTTCTTCAGCCGCCCTCTCTGCACAGCACTCTGGCAGCCCTCCTGCAGGCACATTCTCTATCTCTCATTTTGCAGCTGCTCCCTCCCGGCCTATGTTCCATGACCTAAAAAAATGATGATCAAGAAAGGCTGTAGTTAGTTTTACAAACAACTGCTGTAACCCAAACCCTAATTGAAGAATTCTATGCTCCCTGTGGACAATAGCTACACCCTTGGACTGACCCCACCACCCCACCCTTTCCGCCGCTCCCTTAACCTAGTGTGCAAAAATGCAGATTTCTGCTGTAGAGAACATGCATGATATGGGTGTTGTCACTACTCGACCACGACTCATGATTTCATTTGTTTATTGAGTTTTGTTCATTGTTGGGCTTTTGCAGGATGCAGATGAAGCGGTGATTGGGGGTAAGCCCTGCTTCTTGTCTTCTTCCAGAGTGTGTGTGGCATGCAAGTAAGCACTAGCGGCTTCCACCCCACCACCCCCCCCATCTTTCCATGGAGCAGCAGCAGATATAGTTTGTCCTGCTTTTCAAAGGGCTTGCCTGCCCACACACCGGCTTATTGCGAATCCAGAATCCAGAGTTGCTGATTGAGGAGGAGAATTTGAGTTCTGGGCAAACAAACAAACAGTGATCCAATTTTTGAGCATCATGGCACCCCCCACCTCCCCCCCTTGCACAAGGCGTGCCAGCCCCTTGCATCACAGCTTTGCCTTTGTGCTTCCCACCTACCCATCTGAGGCGGTTTGTACCCCACCCCCCAACCATTCCTGAATATCAATGCCAAGATGAGCACTAGTTGGTCACCTTCTTCTCCCAGAGCTACATCCATATGTCAAGCTTGCCACAAGGACATCCTAAATTTTCTGAGGACTGAGTGTGCTAGCAGCAGACATTTTTTGTAAAACTAGAACTACTTAGGTGGTGGTGGTATATTGCTCTTGGAGATTTGTGCCAATCATTTTGCTCATCACAAAAGAAAATTTTTAAAAAAAAAACAAACAATCAATTTCTGAAGAACAACTTTTGTTCTCTCCTTTCATTTGTACAGAAGAGGCGCTCACATGTTCAGGTGATTTTTGCACTTGCACAGAATTCCACAACCCTATTTCACTTTCTTACTTCCAAATTGTTTGAACTTAAATGTCACACATAGTACTTTACTATCTGTTTTTCATTCCCGACAGATGCTAAGTCCTTTGCAGGACCCAAAGTGGGTTTGGATATCTTTTTTTACAGTAAGGAATCATATGACAAAGTTGCTCCTTTTTCTTTTGTCAATGCAAAAATGAGCTGTAACAACAACACAGCCAAATTGTAGCTCTGAGGATTGAAACTTCAAGTAACAACCTAAACCCTAAAACCCATTGTAGATGATGGGCTTAATTTCACTTTGGCATTTCTTCTTCAGACATTATGCTACTTAGGGGTTTACCACCAGAGCAAGATGAGGGGGATGGATGGTGGGTGGAGAGGAAACACTCCCAATAGCCCTTAACCTATTTACTAACCCAGATCTACATGCATCTACTTACCTACTAGAATCCTCTTGTCCTACCTACCTACCATATCTACCTACATGACCCATTTCTTGTAGGATTGGTTACCAAAGGCGGAACTGAGTCAGAAGGAATGGGCTTTCTTTCAATGGATGGTGTGCTGGTGGCTGTTGGTTCACTCGGAGCCTCTGTATACATGGATAACACAAGGCTTGACAAGTCATTTGCCAATTGCACACAGATGATGAGCTTGTTGGTATTGTTCTTACACTTGTGTGAAGGATTCATGCTGCTTTGCAGAATGGGATCACAACTGGGTCTTGGTGGAGGGTTTTTTACATTTCAGAAAAATGAAAAATTGTGCAACTTTTGGGGGTTGTTTACTGCTCTCTCTTTCTTAAGTAAAGAAAGCAAAAGTGCACTTAGTGATTGAAAGGGCTCAAACTTCAATAACAGGCTTAAAAACAGTCTTTTATATATTGCCTTTTTTTGTCTTTTCTGTGGAGTATGTTACTTGTGATGGCCGACCAGAGTTTCTCATCCCCAAAAAATTGGATTCCATGGCTTGGATTTTCTCATGAAATACTTTTAACAATGAAATTTTTTTTTGGACAATTTTTGTTTTTGGGGCACTAAGTTATTGATGCAGAAGGAGAAGGACTCACAAGAGTCTGGGCATCAGTAATCCTGGGGACCCAGTGATCCCACAAAGTGTCTCTGCATTAAAGCAACAAATTCCATTAGCTTCACACTTTTGGACTTGCGGTTCAGTAGTAACAAACTGTTTGCAAACACTTTGAAGATTAAAGAAAAGCAATTTTCAAGTCCTTACTTTAACACTTTGAAGACACTTGTAATATCTGAATTTGGGGGAAAAACAACAACAACAAAAAAAAAACCCCATGTTTACAGAGGCATGGAATTTTAAGTCTGACACTTGGGTCCCCCTTTCCTTTTAGAGTCAGGTTCTGCACTTTCTTCAATGTCTAGGGAAGAAAAAAAAACCCCATTAATATATTGTTTTTGCCTTGAACCATACTCTACACACACACACACACACACACACACACACACACAAAAAGTTCTCCTTTTGTGATTTCGCAATCTTTGAAACCTGATAAAGTGTTGAGGAAGCAGCTGGCTTTTAAACTAGGTAACTAACCGACAGACTGGGAACAGGTTGGCTTAGTTTGATCCCAAATAGTGAAGGCCTAGATGAATGGGGAAAGCTCTATCTACACTTCCAGTTTTTGACTCTCATGATTAAAAGATTCACAAAATCCGTAAGGCAAAAAAAAAAAAAAGTTTATACATTCATACACAAACAAAAAATTCATGGACACCACAACGAAAACAACAACATCAACAATTACAGCTATGAAAGTGAATTTTGTGTAAAAGGGTGTTCAGAAGAGAAGAGTTGATTAGTAAACAGTTTATCCTTCCTAGGAGACAGAGAAAATCCATTGTGTGTTGATAGATAGGGAAGATGGCAAGCAAAATAATGACAAACCCAGTTTACAGAAAACATAGAAATTGCTCACACACACACACACACACACACTGGCAGGAAAATAATAATAATAATAATAAAATTGTTATAATTTTTTCAAAGAAAAATTGTTTGAAAGACCCATGATCGGGATGAACTTAGTTGTATTATGAGTGTGTGCAGTAGCAGTGTACTTTGGAAAAAACTGTGCAAAAGAGACAACAATAGAGAAACCCAAATGAATTGCAAATCCTTAATCTCACCATATCATGTTATATTGTATCACCATTTTATACAAAACACTCCAGACATGTACGTACACACTACAAACCCATTGCTTTACTTAGTTGTCAGCTACATATAAGTTGCACAAAGATTTGCAATTTAAAGACATAATATTATGGCAAATATTATGCACGGAACTTCTGTTTTCAATGGTCAAATACTATATGTGATTCATGTACCTCACCAACAATAAACCTGGACTTTCAAATCTGTTTGTACTTGTTTTTTGAATTTTCTGGCTCTTCTGGAAGCACATCTTGATTACTACTGTGTTTCTTTGGCTGGAGGAGTTGTTGGGTCCCTCTCTCTCTCTCTCTCTCTGTGTGCTGTGCAGTGGTCTCCTGCACCCAAAGATGATCTAGAATGATCTAGTGCTTTGAGCTATACTAATAGTTTATGCAACTTCTGCGTGTCTGGACTGCTTCCTCTTCCCACCATGAACCTACTCAGATTCTGGTCATTGTCCAGTTCCTGGATGATGGTGATGATGATGATGATGATGGTGATGATGGCCAGTTGGCCCATGTTCATAGTTTAGTCTCTTGAAGAAATCTTGGATTTTATTAGGCCAGTCTACAGTTGGAACCCGAGAGACTTTTTAGCTACTCGAGGACTTGTATGTGAACTTGAGATCATGGGGTCTTCAGACATCCAGCCAGATTCTGGAGGGAGAGAGAGATTGTGTGCCCATACCTTTTTTTATATACTAAATGTCTCTGAGATAATACATGTACGTACATACATCCTTCCTTATGTCATGAGTATGAATCAAAAAGAAAAGACGATCTGAGTGGTGAGAAGATTCAAGCTGAATTAACTAAATTTATATGTATACGAATGTAATGCACAATTGCACTCCAAAGGGAAAAAAAAACATCTTGAAGTCATGAGCAGTGAGGGCAGGTGCTTGAACTGCTTGGGAACTTGTCATTGCTGGAAGCTGGCTCGGTTATAGATATCTAGGGGCTTCCTGATTCATGAGTATATTTGAAGTGATGCAGTTCTGTGTGCAAAGCAGACATACATCCTCCCAGAAAGAGTTTTCTATGCACAAAATAAACAAGTGCTGAATTGTAGTGAGCTTTGTCTACATGTGTGTGCTGTGCTCTCTCCACCTACATTTTGTCTTTTCTTGCTTGAAACAGTGGAAATGCAAATTGGGGTTACAACCAAAAAATCTCTTACAACAACAACACAGTGTTCCAAATATCAGGGAAGAAAAAATTATACCCATCAAACTCATGCTATTCCTTCTTGACCAGCTATATATATATATATTATGTAACAAGAGCAAGATCATGTAGCCCTGAGAAAGAAATGTCCAACAAGTGGTGGACTTGTTCTTAATCATCTGCTGTTGGTTGGCCAGACTAATTCAAAGGTATGAAATTGTAGGTCAATTTGTGCATCTGAGATGGAAGAAATTGTAAGCAACAAGTCTACTTCCACTCTACATAATGAATGATAGCTTGGCAAAGTGGATATAAAACAGAAAACCACTGGAAGTACAAACGAGTGCTAGTCACCACGTTGTCCTCCTGCTTATGTTGCTGCTGCTGCTGTTCATGGGTTTCTCTGCAACAAGCCAAAATCTTTGCTTCAACAAAAGGATGATGAGGATCACAAGGTCACTTCATCAAATGACTCAACAAACTCCCAACTCTTTTGCATTCAGATCTATGCACACACGCGCGCACACACACACACACACATTCTACTTAACCTCACACCATACCCATTAACAAAGTTGAAAATTGAGAATCTCTATGCAATTTGGACTTAGTAGTAATATAATTCACAAAGAAATTTTTATGAAAGTTTTGATTTCCATCAAGTGAATTGAAAATTGAGAAGTTATGTCTATGAAACATGAACTAGGTAGTAGTAGTAGTAGTATAGAAAAGAGATTTTATGCATTTTTTTTTTTCAAAAGTCCTTTTGAAATTATATATATATATATATATAATTTTATTTTTTTTTCAATTTTTTTGGCCCAAAGCATTTTTTTTTCAAATCTTTAATTGGCTTTCTATTCATTTGGACATTAGGGGATTTTCTTTTAGGATTTTCAAATTTCATCTACCACATCAAATGACATCAATATTTTTTGATATTGGTTTTGATTTAGGTTTGGGAAGATTCATAAGTGGATGAACATTTAGTGATAAAAAATTACATAAGTGAAATCCTAGAAAATAACAACCATATCCATTTTTTAAGAAATTAATGCATTTGTATGGGACTTGTATAAGCCCTTGTATTTATAAAAAATCAACCACCATAGAGTACATATATGTCATGCGTTCCAAGGTCAGGGCTTACAACTATTGCTATGACCATATTCACAACACATAGCATAAAAATACCCTAATTAGTACACCACATCCAAACCGCCCCCCCTATCTGGGGATGAGGTCCCATGAAGCCAGATAACATTGTAGAACTACTACCATCAATCCATTAAGGTGAATCCTTCAGTTCCAAGGTAAAAGGATCATTAGGCCACATGTAAATGTGAGCCCCATTGTTAATCGCCTATATGGAATCCTTTGCATCCTTAGCCAAAGGTGAAACATTTTAGGGAAAAATCTTAGATTAATCTTATTATGTTACTACAAAAACCACATCTATTAGGTGCACCAAAGGCAAAACCATTTGCTAATTGATACTTGGTCCAAGGGCAGTGTCAAACATGCCATGTGCCATCCTCTTGAACATTAGTCACAAACCCACATAGTGGCAATTCATGTGGATTGCCCACACAACATGCATAGTAAACCAATAGGTATAATGGCAAAGGATGGGTCAAAATGGCCATCCACATTGGGAAAATGACATGGCACACAATTATGCACATGGTCTTTCCATGTTTAACCATCTTGACCCTCCAACAACAATACTCCGAAAGGTAGGACCTTCCAAACATGCAAAATCACACAACCTATAGTTACATCCAATGTGGTGGGTGTTGTTTGCTACAAGTAAACATAATCCCCTAGCTCAAACCTACAAACCTGAGGTCAATAACCTTTTCCATGCACTATGGCATACCAAAACGTATTTCGATGTTAAACAATTGCCAAATTCTCCATAGCCATAGGCATCACCCACCTGAACAAAACAACCCGCTACTCACATGCATGAACCCACATTGAAGGATCATCAAAATTAATCACAATCATAACATTGCATCGAATGGAAATTGGTAGTTCAAAATCCCAACCGAATAACAAAATATATAGTGAAAAAGATGCCAATGAGGCATGTTGACTGAACCTATATCCCATGGCCAACCATGATAACTATAAATCCCAATTTTGAGTGTGGCCGTTTTGAAGGCCATACTTCCACAATCCTCATTTCACCATTTGCACCATTCGTTCGGCCAACCCAACTGCCTCAGGATGATCTTGTAAAGTAGTTTGATGATCTATTAATGATTTTTCACACAAATCCTGGAAATCCTTTCAAAATTTTGTACTTCGGTGAGAACCTCGATTGGAACACTAAACCTATTGAGCATTTTGTCTAAAAATACATATGTAGCTCCCTCACTACTACAATTTGGCAAAGGCATTGATTCCAACCACTTGGAAAAATGTTTGGTCATAACCAAAACATAACGGTTATGTTGAGGTGTCAAATTCAATGGGTTGACAAAATCCAAATTCCATTAATAACTTAACCCCATAATCAATAAGGGCTGTAGTTGGGGTGTTGGTGTGTTGAATCATGCCCATACTCGATCATACATCACACATTAAAATTTTTTTTGCTAAACTTGTAATCACATCCCACGCCACTAGTATTATGCTTGGAGCAAACTGTAGGTTTGTTGGAAACCCAAAATGGCCTAATTTTTCATGAACATGTTGTACAAGGCCCTCACATTATTTTAAACGTGGTACTATTCATACTCGCCCATCTATCCACACATGTAATAAGGAATTACTTTCCCATCGAAACTATTTCGCCCTGTGGACAACCCGATTCCGCTCCTTGGGTGTCACTCCCACCAGAACCTCACCCCCCTGTAGATATGCCATATCAAGTAATTCTAGATGGATCTCTAAGGCACTATTTCCTTCTAATTCATCATTGTCATTATGGGAATTCCCACCACCCATGTTGCCTTAGGGTACATCCCTAAAACACCCCAACAACATACATAGGTATGTAGAAGCATACCACCTAGCACAATTTCCAAATCCACCTTTCCATGCCACCTAACACTTGTGGTATCCTCCTCACTAGAACTTGGACTCCGACTTAACCCATCAACATCCTGATTAACCCTACCAATCTTGTGAACAATATCAAAATCATATTCCTGTAGGATAAACTTGGCCAACTTGCATGTGAATCAACTTGATTCCAACAAAAAAATTAAGGGTTGGTGATTGGTAACCAAAGTAAATGGGCTACCATACAAATAACACCAGAAAGAAGAAACCGCCCAAACAACAATGAGGCACTCCCCCTCATATAAGTTGTACTTCACCTTTGTTTTGTTGTTGGACCAATTGGCATATGCCACCACAAACTTTTGACCATCATCATTTAGTTGGGTAAGCACAACTCCTAGCCCTAAGGTATTCCAATCAGTATACAATTGAAAAGTTCATCCTCAAATGGGTCGCCTCAAGATGGGGGTTCAGGAAAGTTAAGCCTTCAATTCCTAAAATGCCTATTCCTACTCCTCACCCCAAAATACTTTTGGTTGATCTATGTCAACCTGGTCAAAGGTTTAGCAATTTTGCTAAAATCCTTAATAATAATTACACAAGCCTAAGAAGGTTCATAACCAACTAACATCTATCAGTTGGGGCACTTGTGAAATGGCCTCAACCTTGGCCTTCTATACCCTTAATCCACTTAGATAAATCATGTGACCCAGGTATTCCACTTGTGTCTGGAAAAATCAACACTTGCCTGGATAAAGCTTAAGGTTATGATCCTTAAGTTTTTCGAATATTTCCTGTAGATGATACTTATGATCCTCTAATGTTGGGTTGAAAACAATAATGTCATCAATGTAGCATTTGGCAAAACCAAGTCCTGCCAACATTCGATCCATCACCCTCTGAAATTCTACAAGGGCATTCTTTAAACCAAATGGTAAAAATTGCCATTGGTACAAATAATCCTTCCCATGAGGATTGATTCCCCAAAATATTATATTAACCTTATCACCCTCCCTTAATGGTAACTAATGATAACTAGATGTCAAGTCCAAACTATTGAAAACCTTGGCCTGAACAAGGGCATCAAAGATCTTTTCTAGTAAGGGCATGGCATATTTTTCTGAATGCATGTGCTTAATGACTAGGTGATATTCCCCACACATGCGCCATTCCGTCTAATTGCCAAAAATATCTTTCTTGGCTAGCATCATTATGATTAAAGCATACTCACCTCTCAACAATTCCACTAAACTTGCATCCAACAACTCTGTTGTCCAAGCTTGAACCAAGGCCCTATCCATCTCACTCAACTTATAAGGTCGTCTAAAAATAGGATTAAGGACTTCATGTCCTTGCAACTATCCCAATTCTTTCAAATTGAAGGTAAAACAACCAACATGATCCTGCAATAGCTGTCCTATTGCAGCTCTTCCTACACCTCATCTCTTGTATATCATGCACTTCATCTCCTATAACTATAGGACCAATATCTGGCTCCCATGTCTCTTCGGTCACCTGTACTTTGGGTTGAGACGATGGAACATCTCCAACACCCAAGGTTGAAGGCGAAGCCTGTGATTGCTATGCAGAAGGTGGCATAACACCAAAATGCCTTAGTGCCCCCACATAAAAAACCTCCTTCCCAGTACCCATAAATCCTTGATCCCATAAGTGCCAAGGATGACCCCCCCTTGCACCAACATAGTTGACCCATATGTAGGTGCAACAAAAGTAGAGGAGGGGTGGGTGGGTGGGAAAGACTATGCAAATCGGACATGTTTAGCCTAACAAAGGTTAAAGATCCATGTGAGACAAGTAAGATCCATAACTTGTCCTAATATTCGTTTATAAGTATTTTCGAAAAGTCCTCACATAACTGTGGTGCCTGTGTGAAATCCCATGACTCATTTTCGTTTATCAGCATTGGGCTCCTCCATCTTGGATGAGTTGGCATTTCAAATCATGTTTGGATTGCCCATGGGGAAATCTCAAAATAGTAGGTAATGTTGCCCGAGGTAGGCTAACCCTATTGATTATAGTTAAAGGTGGTTGATCATTGTGCTGAACGACATAAAAATGTCGTCTTAAATCCAAAATGTCATCCACTAAACATGTGGGTGACCTTGGAATGAATCGATATGTGCTTTGAAGCACCTCTAGTGAAACTACGTTAGTCCATAACCATCAAAAGTGGTGGGCATGTGAACCAACTACTATAGCATCTACTTGCATTAACTCCATGATCCAAGCCTTAATTTGTTGTCATGTTGCTAATACAACTAGTTGAGGATCCCCCAAAGGTGGGACATTTTCCAACACATATGCACATGAATGTAGCTTAAAGGTTTGCAAATATTGTAGCACCTGAATCAATTCCTAGAATAACTTTGATTTGGGGTTGAAAAGTCCTTGACTTGTGCCAACTTGTGATAGACCTTAACACAACCATCTTAATATGACTAGGTCCACTAGTCTGATCCTATTTAAATCCTACATTCCAACAATGTGATGTTGTTTGATAAAGCACGTTGGTAACCTTGGATTGTCAATGCGAGCAACAATTCAAGATGTTATTATCGTAGCACCATAATATGGTGCATGGAAGCTTGTCGAGTTTGAGGATCCTTTTCCACATAATAGTATTAGCAAATCATGATGTCAAATTGAAGGACCACTACAAGGCTGAAATTAATGCCTCCAAAAAGCTCTACCAAGCAAATCCCATCTTCGAGAATATGCCATCGAATAACCCTAGAATTCAAAGGTCATAAACCAGGTGGTCCATGGCCTGAATCTATAGGTACTTGTGGGCTTCGTGACGGCAAAGTGTGCCAAGCCTAATGAATATAATGTCTGGTTGATACCTAAAGCTCCAACAACGTTCCTCATGATGGTGGAAGATCACATGATGAACCTTGAATGAATGGCCCAACTTGGGCACTTGGCATTTTTAGTTCATGAGTGGGGGGGGGTTATCCATAGCATGGACATTCCCCTCCAACAAATCAAAATCATGGGGAAGCTTTGAAAATCATGCTAACATCGTTGAATTGTTGGATTTTCTTGCATGCTCCCCAATGAAAGTAACTAATAAAAAAGCCTTACAATTATTTTTTGTTTACCATCCTAGTCGATAATAAATAATCTCCTCCCAAAAATCTAGGGTGACTCCCAAGGGGTACTTAAATGACGACCTTGTGCTTGGTTATCCCTTGAGTTCTTTTTGACTTACCCATTAATGTCAAAATCTGGTATGGGCATGGCTCCAAATCAACATCAGTCAACCCTAGACCCTCCACTACTATTTTGTCTAACATTAAAGGTTGAAATCCTAAATCCAATAGTATCCTGTGGGGTTAGTAATATTGTCCCAAAACCCCTTCATGTGAAAAACACCTTCCTAATTCTGCACCACTATTACTCTAGGTAGAACCCTTGTTCGATCAATGGGTGGACGTGCTAGAAATTCCTAGAGTTTGGCTACTGCATCATGCCAAGGTGGTACCACCATAATAGGTGGTTGGCCAATAGGTAGTCCGTTGACAGGTGGACCAACAGGTAGGTCAATAAGTAAATGGTTGACATGTATGTCACCAACATGTATCTGACTAATTGGTGGTTGGCTGAATAAGACCTCCTAGGAATCCTCGACAAGTGTAGTCCCCATCCTTGGTGTATCCATGCCATCACAAAATGTGGTTGCCATCCGAAATATTATAACTGGTCAGAAATTAGGCATAGCCAAAGTTTTAGCGAAAAACAATGATATTTGGCACACCAACTTAGCCACCCCCAACACACTATTAAGTGATTGGGTTCTTGAAGTGGAATCGAACAATCTAGTGGTCATAACCAATTCCCTACTAGGGTTGGATGCGTCCATTGAGGTGCAGACTGTGTCACTCAACATGAAAAACTATAGTAGACAAATTTGGCACTAGGCCTCCCCATAATAAGGATCTAATCTTTCATTAACACCTCGTGGTTCTTGCACTTGAGCACTTGCCCTAATAATTGGTGTAGTTGTTGAAACCTTTACTAACGTTTTGTCATCGGCTACCCTTGAAACATGATCATCGAGAATACTTAATTTGATCCCATTTGGACCTATTGGCCCTAAGAATTTTGCCCCACAAAAAAATCTAAGGTCGAAACCCTGAACTAAAAAATCATTTGGCGTAGGTGCTATGGGTTTCATTTGTGACACCATGTTGGATGCCATATTTGTCACCAGTGCCTCCAAACATGCAAATCATGCCTCCATGGCATTGGGTTGGTTTGGAATTGACTTGGTGGCCGACCTTTTATTGGTCGCACCTTTTGCCTTTTGGCCTTTGCCAAAACATGGGGACTTCCTTGCATTTCCCATCTACAAATGACTTTGCCGTAACTCTATATGAAGTGTGAAGCAATGATTTACATCATGGGCATACACCTTGCAATGGGAACAAGGTTGGTTAGGATTTGGGTTGGAGGTGGTCGCTTAGAGAGCATTAGGGCAATCCTTCTTTTGATGCGGCCCACCACACCTCTAACATTTGTTTTTCCCCCCTTGTTTAATAGTGTAGGACGAGGAACCCCCAACCAAGTTCCTATTTAGGCCCCTTGCCTTTTGATGGTGTAATTTTAAATGCCTAACCATGTGACTGTTGAATCGATGAAATAAGAAAAGGTTTTAGGGTTTCCCTACTAAGCCCCAGGGTAATAACCTTTTCCTCCACCATGTTGAGCTCAATATGTTCAAATACTTGGAAATCTAATGCCAATGTGGGTTGAGTAGGTTAGGTGAAAACTATGTTTCGTACTCATTGCCTTAGATCCTTTTCCAGGATCCCATACTAAAACTAGATAGCCTATGCCTCCATGACCCCTTTGATCACATTGATCAACCTTCACATTTGCATGTATGCTTCTCATAAACTCTCATGGGGTTAACGCTAAAACTTCTGCATTGTACAAAGTTCTTCACACCTTGGTAATTGGTGCAAAGCTTTTCAAAGAACTTGGTGATAGGGTTAAAAGTAGGAAGAATCCATGCCCTAATAGCCAGATTATTACCATTGCCCCAATGAATGGAAGGACCCACACCAACCCTTGTGATAATGGTCGATGGGGTAGGTGTTGACATAGCTAGCCGACCCTTGGTGATAGAAAATAATTTGGCGATTAGTATTGGCCCCATTCCTCAATGTCAGTTTCATGGGCAACACAAAACTTGTGATAGTCATCCATGGGCAATCCTTCCAAATATTAGAATAAACCCTTCCATGCCAAAAAATGTGTAAATTATTGTGAATTCCGTAATTACTGCATATCACACTAGGTATTGAACTCTCGGATGAAATCATCCAGTTCAATGGTGTTGACTGCCCTTGAAAATCAACAGGGTTTTTTAGAGGTGCAACACATGTCCTCCATGTCCCATACAAGTGGTACCAACATTATTAGTGGTAGTTATGTGTCAAAGTATAAGGAATCTCCTTTAGGTGATAATGTAAATGGGATAGGTGGTTGAAACTACACCCCTCACCTAGTAAACTCTCTAGCAATCTTGTCTTCAAAATCCAGATCCCAACACCCATCCATGATGAAACCTAACCCTAATTCGAGTTTCCTTTAAAACCTTAAACCTGTAACCTTGAAACTCTATAACCCCATTGTGACAAAGATTGCTACACTTGTATCGACTTAACTAATCTTCTAGGAAAGTTGACATGTTGCGACTTTCCCTGACCTTAAAATCCCCCAAACTAGAATGGTGACCAAAGTTGCTGCACCTATACAACTAGGGCATTACATCCACAAAAATGTTATACGAGGCCAAACACGCACTTGGGGCCTTCAAAACCATAGAAACAACAAATGTGATTTCATAGGTCATTACTTCGATCTCATTGCCACAACGGGTTTATTGGTCATCAACTTGATTTCACCCAACAACAAAAATAAGCACCAAGTACAACCTACTCGCCACTAAACCTTAATATCTATGTTTGGGAAAATCAGGGGTCAAGTAGGACCTATTTAGTAATCAGAGTTGGGTGATAGCCTTGTCCCATATTTGGCCATTAACCACACCAATTACAACCTTTAGGCTCACTGCGTGATGCAATCAACATACATGGGAAGGCTCGTAACCTTTTACCTAGAGTTTTTTACTGAATAATATGCACAAATATGTAAAAATTCATCACACAAGTTTGTGTTTGGCTCGTGATGTAGTTTGAAGGCACGCAACCTAACAAATTTCCTTACCCCCTAATAATGAACTGATAATCCCAAACATAAACATAGGAAATAGGTGCAAAAATCGATAACAAAAGGGGGAGGAACTCTTTTACATATACATGTTTCCACCTTTGTAAGCTTCGTTTAAAGGTTTACAACAACAGGTATGCAAAATTCAAAAGTTGATGATGCGATTTAATGATGTGACATTCCACCACTTGTGGGTATCAATAGTTTTTACATGTAAATCACCCGTGTATTGCTCATGTGTTTTGTGCCTTCTTGCACACTTCATGCCTCCTTACGACCCTTGTGCCACACCACTAGAAAAGGGGTTGGGAAATGACCATCCAACAATCTAGTTGAAACCTTTTAAAATGATAGCCTCCTTCACCATAAGAACAACAGTGAAGACAACACTCAAAACATGTGTAGTATGTGGGAGATATCAATTTTTAGGATTTTATGTGAAATAAATCCCCAAAATAGGAAAATTAGTCTTTTGACTCTCAAAATCATAATTTCCAAAAATGGCTACAAGCCCACTGATGTGTAGAGCTTGCCAAAATTAATCCGATGACGTGAGAATTGTTGAAATCCGAACTCGTATGTAGAAGATATGGTTCATTGAAAATCACGGATGGATGAAAACCCTCCACTCGGATGAAAACTGAAAAAATATAAATAATAAATAAAGTGCATAAATTTTCCAAACCTGATTATTAGGTTTGGAAAACAAAAAAATAAAATAAAATAAAATAGTCAGTTCAAATTAAACCCGAACTTGCCCCCCTTACCTGAACTTACCCTTAGTTGCCACATGGCCCTTGAACCTCGAGATCAAAAATTCAATTAAAAAAAAAAAAACAAAAGTGGCCCGAGGTAGGTTTAGATCGAACCGTCCTAGCCAGATTTTCCTGGGCCTCGCTTGAACCTGGTGGGCCATTGGAGCCTTGTCAAATCGATAAGCCCAACCCGCAGTTCAACTGAACTGAAGTTTAACAACAATTGCTATTGAAGCTTCATGGCTCGTGTGCATGCGTAAGTGTGGTATGCATGAATGTGTTGCCGTGTTGCAGCATTGCACGCCTACGGAGGCGCCACCGCCCTCGCCGCCTCAGCGCCGGCCGCGGCCTCCGCGCCGCCCCGTCACCCCAGTGCCGCTACCAGCAACGCCCCTGCCCCCAG
>Ga0116231_10007622_pt1 | contig 19640 bp, 15 predicted proteins | sample S1TSphgellanicum_2_FD_89695 | JGI IMG/M metagenome (GOLD analysis project Ga0116231, IMG submission 89695) | Host-associated microbial communities from peat moss isolated from Minnesota, USA - S1T2_Fd - Sphagnum magellanicum MG | ecosystem: Host-associated > Plants > Peat moss > Unclassified...
AAAAAAAAAAAAAAAAAAAAAAAAAAAAACTTTGCATGGCATGCAAAGACTACTTCTAAGAGCATCTCCAGTGGTGCTCAGTATGCAGCAACCCTGCGAGAACAATTTTTCACATCCAAGTTCAGTTATCTACTTTTTTGCAACCCCACCCACAAAACTGAAAACTGGGACAGCAGCAAATTGGTGGGGGACTACTAATAGTGAACGACCTGAACCAATCATTATGATAGACCAATCAGCAGCAGTCAGATCATATTTATTACACTCCTTTGTGCATGTGCAGGTCGTTGCTGCCCCTTTCACCAGCCATGGCAAACTTTGACATTTTGCTTTGACATTTTGCTGAGCCCAAAAAGGATTTTCCTGAGTCAAACTGGGGTGTTTACACACATTTACCCTACACTTAATTTGTAAGGATTATTGCCTATGATGTTTTGGTGTAAGGCATTATTAAAAAGAAGGGACTAATAGGCCCTCTCCCCTAGGTAAGGCCCTGTGCCCTAGGTACATTTGGAGAATTTGGGCAGCAAAATTGACCCTGGACTGGGTATCAAGCCTTATTTTGGGAATGCCCCACTCCTAGGGCCTTACCTGACTCCTTAAGATCCAATTTTTTTTTTTTTAAGGAATTTTTTAATGTAGCTTAAGTGGCTATGGATCATCCATAGGAAGATGAAAAAAATGGGGAGCATCCCTAGGAGGATTTAGCCAAATCTGGCTACAAATCAGATCTGGAGTAAAATTTTAATCAATCTTCTATATTAATGGCTACACATTGAAAACCAAATATAGAAAATTGGCGATTTAAATTTTTTTTGTCAATGTTGGCAATGGAAACCCTCCAAAATCACCTCATCTTAAATTTATTTATTTATTTTCGCTTTTTGGCAAATTTTCACAACTAAAAAAACAAAGACTGTTAAGGTCTGCCCACAAATAGTTCTAGGGTTCATAGAAAGTCTGCTTTTAAGGGCCTAGATCTGTTATGAAGGCCCCCTTTACAATGGCAAATTAAGCGCGGAAAGTACCAGAAAACCCATTAATTTTAGAGTGGGTGGTACCTATAGTGTTTCAATTGCAGTGCTACCTATTTGTCTATTATATTACCCTAGAACCTTTTTAGGTACTTGGGTGCCAAATAATTATTTTATTTTTCAAATTTCACTTCAGCACTAGTAATAATAACAATAATAATAATAATAATAATAATAGTTTATGGAATTTCAATCCTAAACATAATAGGTGGAGAACTAGACTCTAAACCTTTAACTGAATGAGACTTTTTACAACATTTTTTTATTGCTCCTTTTTTGCAAGAATAGGGGGAAAGATAATGTTCCACCACATTATAGGACAAAGAGATCTTGTCGACTTTGCAATTGGGGAATCAGCTTCAAGCAAGAAGTTCTTAGGTTTTCATCTTTTTTTGTCTTTTGCTCTCCTTCGATCCTACACCAAGTGCATACATAGCATTGATATTCTTCTTTTAATTCTTCTCTCAATGTTGGCAATTCCAACTCAAGGTAAACCCCTCCTCTTTTCATCTTTACTTCAATTAGTGTCGGTAAGGTTGGAGTTTTTTTAGAGGAACCATCAAAGTCCGAGTTCACTTTTTTCTTCAAAATGGATGACCTATTGGGTCCAAGTTTAGGAAATCTTTGTAAAATCTAGATCTCATAAGTTTCAAAGAAAAGTTTGTTGATTCTTGGGGTTGACGGTTCTAAGCTTTATGATGCACATTGGTTCTAGGTTCAAAGCAAGGCCAAGTTTAAACACCTATGTGAGATGATTCCAAGGTCAAGTTGTAAGCCAATAAGGGGTTTTTGAAATTTTGAAGCTACAATCATTTTCAATTGTATTCTTGAAATGGTTTATTAAAATTTTGACATTAGAAAGGAAGGGTACATTTCCATGATTTCCCATTCACCCATTGTTTATTCTACCTATCCCCATTCAAATAGTTGAGGTTTTTAGGTGAAAAGTTGAAATACTAACCTCACTATTTTAGTAGAGTTCCCACTATTATGGTGACTCCCCCCAACACACATTCCTTAAATTTGGATACACCCATTAAACTCACAACTGTGAGTCGCCTTACTTTACCACTAAGCCAAAATCAACAAAAGGAATGTTTGATAAACTTTTCAAAAAATATTCTTGGTGGATGGTTTACTACCAAGGACGGATATTTGCATCTTAAATATTTTCCAAGTGTTTGTTGATAAAGCTAATTTATACTTTCAAATCCACCAAACGCTACACTTTTGTCAAAGCCTGAATTAATTAAAGAGTTGTGTGAATTGCTTATTGTGATAAAGGATGAAGGCTAGTCTTTAAATGCAAGTATTATTCAACCAATATTCCATGGGCTAATATTTGTTCATGAACTAGAATTGCTTGTAGGCAAATTCAAAGTCACCATGTAATGGATGTGAAAATGGGCTTATAGGGCTATGTATTAGAGAAGGCTTATGACATTCCTCTATCCTTGGTAGTAAATGTTGATCAAAATTGTAAAATGATTTTTCATCTTTCAAATATTCTAACATAGTTGGCAACTTTGATTATACGATTTGAAATTCTTATGTTGATACCATTACCTAACATTGTTCAAATTGGTCGTTGGTATACTTTGCATACTAATGGTTTCGGAGTGCACTTGGGAAAATGAAGGATCTAAAGACATGAAGGTCATTTGCATGGAGGATAAAAGACAAGTTAGAACTTATGTATCATCTACAACTAATGGGCCTTTATCACCAATGCAAATTATTTTCACATGCAAAATAATTCAATGTTTGTGTACAACACAACTTGCAATTGACGGTTTGTTTGAACTTTACATCCTAATTTACCATGATAAAGAATCATTAGTCCGACATAAAAACTTGTCAACAATTTGTGTGGGAGATCCTTGATTTTTATTTTGACAACAAATTTAACACCAACTCAAGTTTCTTGAAAACTTAGTTGGTGTTAAGAATGATATAGATCATAAATTGTCGGTCAATCCATAAATTAGGGGCATTTTTGGATTTGATGAAAAATAAATATCCTATGGGTGAATTCACAATAAAACAACCTCTTCACATTGTAACAAATGCTTAATGTTTCATATTCTATGTGGCAATTTAAATTGTTGTTGAATTTTTTTGATTAATCTATACAATAACATTCAAATTATACCATGGGAACATGTGAATAAATTTAAAATTAATCTAATAAATAAAAAACACCCAAAAAAGTCTTTTAAAACACTCATAATCATTTTTTATTACAAAAATGACATGTTAATGATTTTAAAAATATTTTTAAATGACATATTTTGGGCAACATTTGAATGTAAACCTTAAAATAATAGTATAAATTTAAAAAAAATATTTTTGATGATTTTTTAAAGAAGTTTTTTGGAAATATTCTAAGAATATTTTAAATTAAGCAACCAAGTGGGTGGGTGTTGGTCATTTTTTGTGAACACAACTTCATATTTGTGTTGTTTCATTATTATAAAAATAGGGTTTTATCACTAATTACTTTGTAACTAAATGACTATAAAATCAAGTTCATTTGTTTGAAGTGATTAATTATGTTCAATTTAGCTAATATCAAAATTAAATAAGTTTATTTTAATTTTTAAGAACTAGTTATTTATTCAAAATGGGCACTATGTGAAACATATGGCATATATATTATGGCACTATGTGAAATTATTCAACTTGATTAATGTGACTAAAAATTAATCATCTAAATATGATTGATTATGATTGTAATGTTACTTTTGAAGACATGGAAATATTAAAATATTAAAATATCAATTAATCAATTTTTGAACTAAATTATTAAAACAAATGAAAGTAAATTATGGATGTCATGTTCTCATTTATTGTTTGTAATGATTCACATAAAATTAAAATAAGGGATAGTTCAATTGAAATATAATAGAAAATGGAAAATGTGAAAAAATGGAATATCAAATTAAGATTTTTTATTTTAATTCATTACAAAAAATAACACACTAGACGAAATGTTGTCCATTCTCATCATATTTTTGTGGTTATTATGCGATTAATGTCCAAACCAACTTATTTTACAACTAGTAGTGTTTTAGTCTTATGTGTCCATGTAGTTGCAACTTGTTGTAGTTGCATGTGCAGCTACAACAAGGGTTGAACCAAATTCTAGTCATAAATGTGACTACAACTTATGAATAATATGATTTTCATTGAAAATGTAGATGAAAAGTGAACAATGTCATCCAATTTTGATTGCATCCATCGATGGATGATAATGTAGTTATTTTTGCAACTACAATGAAAGTTTTACAATTGTAATAGTATATTCTACCACATGTACAAAGAAACATAGATCACACATGGCAAATTTTGTTATTTCAATTAAATTATTATCCTTTCAATGTACCCATCCATGGGTCTTCCATGGTATAATGTTTAATAATTAATAGGTTCCTAGAAAAAAAAATTATAATCTAGTTCGTAAACTAAGTTAGGTTAGCCTAATAGGTTACGTTAAACTAAGTAGGCTTATGTACATTGGTAGCTTAGCCTAACTTGCATATTTAGTTAATTGGCCTAAATTATCTATAGGTAGTAGTAGATTAGTTTACTAGGTGTAGCTAATAGGCTATTAGGCTATGAAGGTTAAACCTAGTTAGGCTAAGTAAGCTAAGTAAGTAGTTGGTAGGTTAAGTCATTAATTAATTAATAGACTAAGTAGTAGGTAGGTTGATTAGTTTATTACATGTGAATATGTGATCATTTTTTCATATTATTTAATTAATTAATTAGATTAGGTATTTAATCAATTAATTATATAAGCTAAGTAGTATGTAATAAGTAGGATAAATATTAGTAGGTAGGTAAGTAAGCCAAGCAAAAGGTATTTTATTTCGTGGATATGTCATAATGTTTTTGTATTAATTGATTAATTAATTAGCTATGTTAAATAATTAATGTATTAAATGTAATATAGGTAATTAATTTATTAGGTAGGCTATGTAATTAATTTATTAAATAGGTTAGGTATTAAATAATAAGTATGTAACCTAGGTAGTATGTGATAGGTAGGATAGGTTGTAGTAAGTAGGTTAAATTGTAAATATTTTATTATGTGGATATATGATTTTAAAATTATAATAATCATAATAATAATAAATTAAGTAGGTTAGGTAATAGATAGTAGGTATGTAGTCTAGGAAATATTAGTAAGTAGGATAGGTAGTAAATAATAAGTAATTAAGTTAAGTGGTAAGTATTTTATTGTGTGAATATATGGCAAGCTTTTGTATGGGACAAAAGATGTGATAATGTTATAGTGTTGTAGTGTTTCCTTTTCATTAGATTTTATTCCATGTCTTTTGTCTACAACTTCAAATTTGTAAAGTATATAAGTAGGTGAAAAAATGGACTAGATTCATGGTATGCATTATGAACATAGTGCATATGCCATTTTGGATGAGCCAATCAAAAGGCTTGTCCCCAACAAAATAAATAGTATCCTACCTACCTACTTAACTTACACTAGGCAACTTATTTTACACTAGCCTAGTCTAGAATAAGATGCTTAATATAGTTTAGCCTAGAATAGATTATAATTAATTAATTATAATAATAAATTAATTATAATACTAATATTTATTATTTTAATTGTTATATTTAGTTACTTTAATTATGATATTTAATTTATGTAATTATAATATATATTTTTTGAGCAAATGAAAAAATTACAACGTGTTTAATGGCCGTTGGCTATTTAAATTACCATGTGGCTAAATTCTAACCACCCATCAATGGCACATTTGGTACCGACTATCTCAAATGTATTTGAGTTGAAAATGGAGTCACAAAATTGGGGTTCCACATCATACTAAGGATCATCCATAGCACTGGATGAAAATTATTGCCTAGATGTAAGGTTTGCGATTATATTTTCAACTTCATGGCCATGTCATGTCTTTTGCGACTAAGTGTCTTATGTCACATGTTCAAGACAACTTGACAACTTGACTGGATCTTATGTCACATGTTCAAGACAACTTGACAACTTGACTGGAGGTTCCTTGCATGATTCCTCCATACCCATAACATGACCAGTCAGTTCTATCCTACTCTCTTTAGGATCCAGTAGAAGGTTTTGGTAACCGCTTTGAATGATAGTTATCTATCTTCTTCTTCTTCTTCTTCTTCTTCGTCTCTGATCATCAATACAAAGTATATAGTACATCGGCCAGGATCTTGCCATGCTTAAGGTGGTCTATGGAAGTACAGGAGGAGCTCTTGGCTTCTGCAGCGCCTCTAGTAGTGTGCAGTATTTGACGAGTTGTAGCTCTTTTAGAAATTGTATACCAGGTCATGTCGATGCAGCAGCTCACAGTATCCTCATGAGGATTAATGCCAGGGCCGAGACGTACCAGTTTCCAGCTGTATCATCATGCAGGAGGAGGTCCTTGATCCAGGTGAGCTGCTGGGTGGACTCGATGATGGGTGCAGGAGGAGGGCTCAAACGGACTCGCGGGACCTTCCACGACGGTGGTTATGTTGGGACTCGTTGCAGTGACCCAATATCTCGAAGCACTTGTCTCAGCAAGACTAGTTGCACTAGCTGCATCACTACTCATGCAGTGATGATCGATCCTTGCTTAGATCAAAACCTTGCTGCATCGTCCAAGCAGCAGCTGCAGGAGCGGCGATCACCAGCTGTTGTTGAGAGCCTAGAAGATACTAGCTTTAAGGCGCGCCAGCGGCGTGATATGGTGAGCTTGGATCACGACTCCTGTATGTACACGGCTTTCGTGGAACACACAGTGGAGGAGATGAGCCGGCGCATGCCTTTGACACCCTACCCCGTCAAGGTATACCATAGCAGATGGACAACATGACTAGCAGCAGGATCTGCTCTGGAGTGCTTTGGATATTGAACTCGGTCGACGCTCACGCGATTGTTATCTTGTCGATATGTTTTTTTCGGGAGTCCTGCAGTTGGGTTGCTCAAGACGCACCGTTGTGACCCTTGCTCGCTTGTGGCTTTGTGAAGGATGAGTTCAGGGAGCTTGTGGGCGAGAGGGGGAAGAAGCCAGTCACAACAAGAAGTACAGCATATGAGTCTGACAAGATTCGCCACTTTCGCGCAGCAGTGATCAATGCTGGAGATTTTGTTCAGGTAATTACAGTGCTCGTGAAGCTCCTGATACTCTTTCCATGGCCACCTTCTTGTCCAGAAATGCTTTTGCAAAACTCTGAGGGACAGGCTTCTTCAGAGGCGTCTAGATCAGAGTTTTGCAAAATTCTTGTCCAACCTGCAAATGTGGTTCCAAGCTCTGTGCAATCATGTGATCCAGAGCTTCTTCTTGAGTGATCTTTTGAATTTCTTCTCTTGTGTAGTCTCTGGAATTTTGAATCTGTAAAGTAGTACCCACCAGAGGGTGAGCCTGCAAGATCTGATGATCATTCTTGTCAACTGAATGTGTTCAACTCAGGTGTTGAATCTGGTGATCTTTCCAAGAACAGCTTTCGATTTACCCATATTCTGTGCAGATCTCGTCACCTTCAATCACATGCACATAATTGTCATGTGAGTTATATGTCTCGGGCTCCATTTTTTTGGCTCCATTTCTAGGCTGTACACATTTATAATTTGCTGCAAGCCCAATGTACACATCCTGTCAACCATTCCTGAATTTAGATGCTGAAAGGGTCAGACTCTAGACTCTATAGCAAGCTTCAATGTCTACAATCACAATTTAGGGTTTAGGGTTTACGAGTAACCGCTCTTAAGCTATGTTTTTAGGGTTGGGTAATCTACAGAAGACTAAGTACCCAACATCTGCACTCTCTAAAGTAAGTACCACCATTTTGAGCTTCAAAAACAGACATGCCATTTCTTAATTCACATGCTGCTGCTGCTGCCAGAGTATTTTTTGTGGCTTGAAAGAATTTGTATCCATCTGAAAAGTGCAACGATTTGTCCAGTACTTTTTTGCAGAGTGCGCAAACTTCAGCTGATGCACAGGCACTGTGTGCAGAGATTTCAACCCACTGCTTTACAATGCAGAAGAGAGTGAGAGCTACAAGTCCAAGTACATTGACCCTGTGATGCCTCTCGCCAACAAGTACATCTCGGTATATATAGTCATTTCTCACTTGCAAAGGTTTTTGCTCCTGTGTGATCTTCAGTTGTGATATCTGAAGAAAGTCTCCTGAAGTTTTACTAATAGAAAATCAGTCTAATCTGTTTGGAGAAAATTCACACATGAGCAGCTATTTGTAGCAACCATATCATGGTAGTGATATATCGCATTTCAGAATTTGGTGAACAAAACGAGTTACCATAAGTATATTGATCAATGGGTTCCCTCAACAAATACTAAAGAACAAAAGATGTGTGATGGCTTTCTGTCTCCAGTTGCTTCCATGGGGTGGAGAGTTAACAACAGAAGCTATGCAGTTTTTTTCTCCCCTACTACTGTGGTCAAGACCCAAAAGGGATGATGGGTCATGTGTGGAGGCCACTGTTTTTTCGGGTTTCAAAGACTACTTGCGGGTAATCGCAATGCACAACCTTGCACATAATCCCAGTGATCCCATATTCAGGACCCTCAGTAGTGTTTTGTAAAGACTTAAGTCTTATATTTTGGTGACGTCAATCGATGCAGCTCTGTTCTGAACTGCCTGACATATGTATGTCAGGCATGGTTGGACATTGTGGACACTGCCAAGCCAACTGAACACCCTGAAAAACTATTGTGCAATCAGGAGGCACAACATCATTATATGAGTTGGCGTTCTACCAAGGTATCATAATCTTCAACTGGAAATTGTGCAGAGGTGTGACATAGCCACAGAATTGTTTACAAGATCTGCCCCTGAACTGGTTTTTATTATATAGGTATTTTGAGATATATGGCTGCATAGAAACCCTAAACCCTGAACTCATTCTGGTCATTGGAATTGGTGAGGTACTTTTACACATGTGAATTCTTGTGGCAATCTTGTCTTGCAGGATCCAGGGAGGCACCTGCTAACACAGTTCTATGGACAAGGTCTATGTGAGGTAAAGTGTCCATCAAATGCTTTTACCAAATCTGTTTGATCATAATGTGTTATGGAGTGTGCTGGGTTCAGGCCATTTGTGCCCAGGGTGATGGCTGTGAGGTATTTGGGTGAGCCCAGTAGCTATTGTGCTGGTTTCACTGCTCATTCCAGATATGCAATGGGTTTAGGGCCCACTGAATGGGCAGTGAAGCCAACACAATGGCTACTGGGCTCACCCAAATTCCTCACAGCCATCTCACTGGGCACAAGTGGCCTGTACCCAGCATGCTCCATAACGGTTTTTGTGATTTACACAATGGGCATGTGGATTTTGAACAATGATTAACTCAGGTAGACTTAAGACGAGCTGTCCCCATTACATTACCTTGTAAGCAGAGGCAGAAATGGCCATATGAAAACCATTCTTGAACTGTAATTGAGCCCTGGAACGATTTCAAAAGAAGCATTTTTTGACCAATCTGGGAGCATACTGCAGTATATTAACTAAAGTGAATGCATGGAGGAGGTGGTTCCATTCTGTGAGTGTTGTTTTGTGCTTGTGGTGGTGCCATATATGTGTTCGACTTTTGAACTGGAGAATAGGAGATTCTTTTTTTGCCTAAATCATAAGTGGCTTTGTGATTTGTAGGCATACATGGAGCACTTCTTATTTGCAGGTTTGGACAATTTGGGCTCAAAGACATTTCTAGACTACTTCCCACAGTTTCAAGATGCTAATGGTTCTGTATGCAAGCTGCGCAGCAAGGTTGCAAAGTCATACCCAGTACGACCCTGGGATAAGGATGGAAACTTCATCATAAATTGTTAGCTGTACAGTGTAATGAAACTATCCTACCGCAGACATAGTTTGTTAGTTAGTAGCTCTGCCTCCTCAATAGCCTTTCTCTTTTTCCAATTTCATGATGGAGCCAAAGTGGCAATCAGCCATAGGAAGATCACAGAGTGAAAAGAAGTATTGAACTGTCTTCCTCTCTCAAGCCCAGTGTCCATTGGGATGTTGTTGTAGATTGGCAACTTCAACATAACATGCAGTTGTCGAATAATTAATTGATTTTGAAACTTTCATCCCGACAAATAAAATAATGTATTCGTGTGATTCAAATATACATATATAGATAGTTGTCTCGATATTTCACATGTTTTGTGATAATCATTTAAAAAAATAAATACACATTTTAAGATTGTGTAGATTATGGCAATTGTTTTTGTTTCGTTTTAAAAAGTGATCAAAATTTCAAATTATATTGATATATGTTAACTACTTTTTAAAGGTTTAGTCTATTATATTATAATTTACAACTTTTTTTTTTCTATGTTATGTAAATTACACTCCATTTACAATGTGGTAAACGAGTTTTGAAATTTTGAAATTTTAAAAATTTCACATCTTTTAAATTGTGACCACTTTTTAAGTTTGGATAATAAGTTATTATCATCCCAATTTTTTTTAGTATCCCAAAATTTCTTTATTAAAAGAGCCCTTAACCTAGACCTTTGTATATATTTTTCGACATGATTTTTGGTTCAAGTTCACAATTTTAAACTAAAAATAAAACCTAAAATTTGATCAAACGAATTTGAATTCCCCAACATTCATATGAACCATTTAGCATTGTTTTTCATGATTAACATGATTTTCACATGGCAATGCATAAATATATGTACAAAATATGTTGCATGTCATGAGGATTTGACATGGTTTCTACCTTGTTTGAACTTGTTTTCACCATTACCCTACAGATAATTTAAGCCTTAACATCTTGGATGAAATTTTCAATGGGGTCAACACAAAAGGAGGCCTTTTCATTCTTTGTAAAGAATCAATAATTTTTTTTTATTTATGTAAATGAACCAAGTAATAAAGTTATCTTTTACCTAAATGTAAATAGAGACTAACAAGATACATAAGTGAAAAGGATAACAAGCTAGTTTGATAAGTTGACATTTAGTTTGACATAGTATATAATAATCAAGCTAATCAAAATATACATATAAATTAATCTTAAATTTTGAATTCGGTTCTCATGTATTAAAATTAATGAATATTTGTCATTAATTTCAACAACTTATGGGCCACAAGCTTGAGTGTGAAAAAAAAGAATGAAAGCAACATGATCATCTTAACTTTTTAAATTCACAGGAACTAATTTCAATTACGGAAGTACCAAATGTAGATTATTCAAGAGGATACACAAGTCTATGAGATAGTGAATGGTACAAAGAAGGAGAGTGAAGTCAAATACGTGGTAGTTTGGAAGGAAAAGAACAATAAAACAAAATATTTCATATGCACAATGTAGGTAAGGTACATTTACATATGTTGATTCAATGCAAGATAGTTGTAGACATGTGGGAATGATTGAAATTGATACACTAACAATCATGTATGGAAAATATCCATATGTCTCAACATTCATTCCAAAAATACACCAAAGGGAATAGTGTAGAAAGACACAACTTAAAAATAGAGCATCTTGCATGGCAAATCACAAATTTCAATGAAAAGTTTGTAGAAATTGTTATCATTAATAAAATAGTGTGCAGCTTATCACCAAGTTATAGACGTGTGTTAATTGCATGGAGAGAGGTGGAGAGGGCTTCCATATGATTACCAGACAAAGAAGACTTTTATGTCCAAATTGCTTCATGAAAAGAAAATGAACATTGTTTATGGAATCACAAAAATAAATGTTGATATGACATTCTCTACCAAGAATGTTGGTCATGGTAATTCAAAAGATCGTAAGGAAGTCAATGATTACATTAAGGCTTTGAAATACAAGACCAAGTGCAACTCATGTGAAAATGTTGGACATTGAATGCATGAATGTTAAGGAAAGAAAAATAAAGTCAAGAAGAAAGCAAGGAAAAGTGAGGCAAATGTTGTTGTGACAAAAAGTGGTCAAGAGTCTAAGAATGTAACCTTTGTTAACAATCTCTAGGATCATTCACTTTGTCACAATATTTATTTATTGATGTTCCATGTACATAAAGAGTGAAGACTTTGGAAATGCAATTTTTATTACCACATCTTTGCGAGTAGTAGGGTGAATGAATTTTTTCATATCTTTGGAATTATCAACATTTGCACATGAATTGAATCATTCATTTTGAACATGTTAAATCCATTACTTACAAGTTGCATTTTGCACTCACCATAATTTTTTGAAATGGATATATAAAAATTAGGTAGGTCTCACATTTACATTTGAATGGGTTAATGATTAGATCAAATGTCCATGCATGCAAAATCTAAAATGCATGTAAACCTTTAAATTATAATTTTTTCATATATTAAATTCTCGTACATTTATGTAAATTAGAATGTATGTTTTTCCCTAATTTTTTTAGGCATCATGGGCATGTTTTATTATGAAGGTTCATGATGCCACACCAATTTTTTCCTAATTTTTTCCCTTTTTTTTTTCCCTCAAGTGGTGTATGAAAAAATAATCAATTTGAAAAAAATGATTTTTTAAAAATTTTAAGTTTCTCAATTATTATTATAAAAATTATTTTTGAAAATTTTAATTATTTTTAAAAAAATCATTATTATTATTTAATTATTATGATTTATCATTTTTTAAAGGTCTTCTTTTGTTATGTAAGTTTATGTTGAAATATTTAGAGGTGAATTTTAAATTTTTATTTAAAAAAGAAAATAATTGAATGAATTATAAGTGGTGATCTATTACATCAATGAATTAAATTTTTATCTTTTTATTTTTTGAATTTGTGTTGTTCTTCAAGATGATCCACAACAAAATTTAACCATGTTTTGGATATAGATCATGTATATGGAGGTATAAATTTGTTAAAATATTTTTATATTTTGCTATAAATCCTACAACCCATTGTGAAATTATATCATTAAAAAAAATAAAAAATTTTGGTTTTTAATTTAAAAATCTTTTGTTGATTTTGATGCCCCCTTTTTGTGTTTGCAAAACAATGGAAATTCACCACCAAAAAAAACATTTAGTTGCATCATTAATATTTATTTTAATGTTTTCACAAAAATTAAATAATTTTTATAATGATCTCAAAGATTAAACCTGAAAAAATCCAAAAACTTTTGATGTTGGAATTGTTTATGTGTCTAAGGTTGAAATTATCCAAATTATTTTGAAATTTTTATTCATTAGGAATAACTTTTTTTTTTCAAATTTTTCCATGTAAACAACAATTTTCCTTGAATTTGCACAATGTTTTCATTTGTTTTCAAACAAGAATTGCCAAGTTTGGAAATTTGAAACCAATAAAACAAGTTGGTTGGGGGGGTATAATCCAACTATTTATTACTTTTACTTCTACAAAGGAAATGAAGGTAAAAATATATTCTTACATCATTAAAAAATATATATTTTGTGGTTTTTTCAAATTTGTGTAATTAATCATTTGTATTAATGTATGATTCACGTTGCTAAACAAATATGATAATTAAATGACTATATTGACAACAATGCCTCCCTTTATAATTATTACTTTTGAAGCATGCATACACAATGCCAACATTTCTATCTATCACAATTTGGGTGAAAATTCAAAAAATTATGTAATGTTTTGTTGTTGCCCATTGAAAGGAACTACTAATTTAATGACAAGACCCATCAAATAAAAGAAATCCCATACAATAATAGTGATGTGATTGCAACTACCTATAGGAATCAATGGATATGAGTAATAGTTGTTCACAAGATTTAGGATTTTGAATCTTCAAGATTTAGTAGCAAAAACAAAACACCAAAGGCATGGTTTCTTGTGTTAGTGAAATGGTCAAATAATTTTTTATAGTTCTTTTGTTCTGAATAACTTATGCAAATGTGAGAAAGAATTTGAAGACTATGTATGCCAAAATTTAGGGTTGGTTTTCAAGTTTGGCAAGATAACTAATACAAGAACTCCAATTTTCAATCAAACATATGTTTTTGTGATGAAACGAGTCCTCCTCAAATATTGAAGGTCTAAAATACAAAAGGTCCATCATTCATGCCATGGTATTGTACTTAGTTTCAAACATTATTCCATTTTAGACTATCTCATTTACTTTATACATATCAGTTTGGATTAGTTTAACATAATAGTATAAATACAATTCAAATAGAATTGCACACACAAGAAACAAAATGAAATGGACTAGATATTTAAAATAAGTCGAATATCAAAACATTTGCCTCATGTTATTATCTACCTTTAAAGCTATAAGTCCAAAGTTGGGACTCTTTAAACTAGTTCCAAGTTATTAAGTACTTTATATAGATGTGGTTGTAGTTCACATATTTTTGTTAATGATGTTTAGAGTCCAGACCCAATTTGCCTTGTTGTCTAAGCATGGCCCAATAACCAATTCTACACAACTTTACACTATCCTAGTGTTTTAAAGTAAATTTTAGCTTTTTTTTTCAACTCCAATTTCTTTGTAGAGATTGAAATTGCATACTTTATGTGCTGAATGTTGCACCCCAAATAGCCCCCCTACCAAACAGTGGCACATTGCCACTACTATCTTTCCACATATAACTTTGTTGTCATTTTGAAAAGGAGGAAGTTTAAACAATCTACCTATGTTCAATCACAAGAAGTAGCAACAATTCTCACTCTCAACAATAGTTAATTCACCTCAAATTTAATTTAGGTAGTTTTGGGTCACACCCACTGACAACTAAACAATTGGGAGTTCAATTGACCATTGAATTTGGAGGAAAACACAAAGGTTCAAAAAACTGGGGAAGCTATGAAGAAACAATGAGTATCAAATAGTATGAAAATGTGAAAGTGTAAAATGCAAATACTAAGCATGGAATCACCATGACTTAGTTGTAAGCCTGAAACATGAACCAAAGGGTATTCAACAAAGTTGGAGGAACAACATGTTCAAATATAAATGTGAGGCATTAAATTGTTATGTGTGTTTCAATATATACTAGCAAGTGCAATATGCAACATTTGAATATTGATTTCAATAAGTTCAAAGTGGATGATTCAACTTATGCAAAAGATGTGAAAAAATTCATTAAACCATTCAAATATAATGACAAAGCATTGAGTTGCATGTGTTTCAATGTATTATACTTACTTAGTTTGGCCTATTTACATATTTATTTACTTAAATTGATTTTGAAATTTTTTAATTTATACGTGGCACATTTTGAATGTGTCATGTGTCACAATATAAAACCATCTAAACATATAAATTGGGTGTTTGAGATTATTTCAGAATTATAATTTTCAAAATATGTAAAGTAAAAAAAAGATGGTACATGTGCCTAACACATCATTTGTTTTAATTGTACACCAAAATAGTTGCATCTTAGTTGCAAATGATAATACATATATAAGTCAAAAGATGGTGGGTAAAAACTAATGTTGTCCAGTTATCCAAATTTTGGACAAAACTCAAAATATGAATAAAAAAAATTTTCATTTCTAAAAAACAGATGGATATGTATATTTCAAATCCCACATATTTTTTTATATATAGACAGTTATGCATTCTTCTTTTTGTTTCCCCTTTTGGCAGTCATGAATAGATGATTATTGAATGCTAAAAAATCATGGATATGCATAGAGGATATGCATTGCCAATTTGTCATTTCTCATTCAAAATTTCGACTAGGGCTTAAACTTTTGAATCTAAATGCATATCCTCCAAACCTTAAAAAATCAAAGACCTAAAACTTCCTCCTAGATTTGTATAATTCTTTTGGTTATGTATAGCTCCCATACATAGATAAATAATTTTTTTTTTCAAATTTTTGCAATCGTTAAAAAAAAGGTTAGCAAATTCAACAAAAGGTTTTTTTTTAATACACAAAATTCACCATATCTTGAGGGGAAAAATCTAGAAATCCCCAAATTTAAACAATGTGTTTTTGTAGGTCATCAAAACTAGGCATGATTCCCAAAAACATTAATGCCCCTCCAAGGCAATTGTCATTTATTGATAATTAATGCTAGGGTTCTTAACCACTACACCTATTTCAAGAATTTGAAAAAAAAAAATTGTACATAATTGGACATATGTTTAAATAATCCCCAAATATAAATATGCATTTGATTAACTGAAGTGTCTTCTATCCATAGATATGAATAATTCAAAATTTGTGGTCAGTTTATATCTGACGGATATGTATAATTCTTCTTTTTGAAACGGATGTAATTTTAAGATATGCATTTATGCATAACTGGGAATTATGCATATACATAATCGGCTAACCTTGTATAATAAGACAACAGTAGTAAAAACACAATCAAAGGAGCCACGCAAGTGAATGGACACTCTTTAAAACTACATTTTTATATATTTGAAAGATCACAAAGCAAAACATGATAATTTGGATTGTTATAAAAGTTTTTCGAATATTTTCCATTAATTGCAAAATTTACATGTTCAAAGTTTGACACAAATGAGTTTAGATGAGTGAAAACGTGTGAAAATCCTTATCAACACATCAATTTTTCAGCAATTCTTATTACATATCCTTATGTGATGCCACTTTAATGGCATGTTAATCATGGAAAGTTTGTTTATTGAATAATATGAATATTGAAAAATCTAAAATGAGTCACAAAACCTTTCAATATCAAGGTTTGATTTGAACAAAAGATGTTTAACAACTTCATTCAATAACACTACTTTCACAAAAGACCCCTTCATTTTCATAATACAATTTTTTTGATCCTCAAATTTTTAAATAATAATTTAGGGTACTATTAAACAAATCTAAAAAAAAAATCAAATTTCACAATTTTCAATTTTTTGTTTATCAAAATTTGAAGATTGTTTAAAATTCATGAGTTTTTTACAATATGTGAATGTGATGCAATGTATATGTTGTTTAAAGAAAAGTTGTAGTTTATAATACAAAAATTAAATCTGAAAATGTTAACATGTTTTGGTATGATTTGAAATCTGATAATTTTTCAAGACAAAACACAAAATCTAACAAAATTTTTAGACTTTAAAAATTCATATTTATTCCAAAAAAATTATTTAAAATGACATATTAGGACCATTATAAATACAATAAATAATAAATTTCAAAATATTTCATTTGAAAATTCCTCTAAATAATTTTATGGCAAAAGGAGCCCGAAAAGGACAATAATTTTAAATGCAAAGTAAACACATTCACTCGTTGAATGTCATTTGGACTCAAATGATAAAACCAAAAAATTTCCTTAACGATTGCACATGTAGTAAGATATTTGGATTCACCTCTATGTTGAAATGGATGTACATTCATAACCTTTTTACTCCATGCAATTGGACCATTTTCACAAAAGAAAATATACCTAGTGCGGGAGTGCATAACTTTTTGCTCCATTGTTTGGCAACTCACCATAGTCTATGTGAACTCTTGTGAAACATACATACACATGAGTAGGGTTATGAGGATCAACTTGTTGCATATAAATCTCTTCATAAGAACTGTCTTTTTTATCATCCATTTGTGTATGAAAATTCCTAGGATAGAATCATATTTTAATCATAGGAGAAAAAGTCTTGTCATCATTAGTCCCTTTTTATTGGGAACACTGCTTTGCTACAAGCCTTGCTTTTGTATATGTCAACTTGACCATTGGGTTTGTATTTAATCTTGTAAACCCACTTATGCTTCACTACACTCCATCCCGGAGGTTAAGAAATTAGCTCACATATATGTCCCATTGATGATGAGAAAAACTTAAACTCTTCATCCATGGCCTTTTTCCATGCTTCCACCTATGCACTTTTGATAGCTTTGCAAAATATGTCTTTGGTTCAAAAGCATGAATCTGATCTTTAGAGATAAAATCATCTACAAGACAAGCATTGTTTGTAGTGTGATGTGTCAAGATTAGTCCAACTAAATCACCAAATTAACATAAGTGGAGGTTGTTAGTTCCCTGAAGTACAAATAGACTCTCTATAAGCTCAAAAAATTCAATAGAATGGTCATAAACCATATGAAGGCAAGATCATAAAATCAACCATTGCAAGAGATAATTTCACACAATGACATCCAAATTCTTTTAATGATGCTTAGGGACATGGCGAAAAACTTTAGTGCCAATTTCCTTAAAATAGGAAACATAAGGTTGGTTATTATCAACCAATTCATAAGGGGTTTTGCCAATTCACTTGTTCAATGTGCAGTTCCACATATGAACAATAATATTCACAATCATAGGGCTCCAAAACATGAGCAAAAGTTTATTGGCATGCAAAACAATTTGAATAATCACAACAACAATTATGTTATTATCCTTTTATTTTGGAATGTATGAGGTAAAGGCTTCATGTTTCACACCTTTAGTCACAAAATAAGTTTCAAACATGACTTATGATAAATGGAATAGATATACATAAATCCATTGGAATCATCCTTGTATAATAGAAATTACTTGAAGCATTTCCAAAGGATTCAGCATCATAAGATCACAAAAAATTTCATGGAAGAACTCATCATTTTGGATCCAGCTTGACAATCATGTTTAGGATAAGACTCAATAAGTTGAATGAAGTTGTTTGCCATATATGCATATCCGTCACCAAAAAAATCTTAGAACTTTGTTTGCTTGGGATGTGGAATCCTTTGACAATAGTAATAATATTCAAGACAATCTGATAATTGATGTGATAGAATCACTTATGCCATAATTCAATATTGTCATCTACGTATGATGATTTTGCTAAAACATTTGTCTACACAATGCCATCTATGCATGTAAAGTTATCATCAGCATTTTGAAGCAAATTCCCCATGGAAATTACTAAGGTCACAAATGAATCAACAAAATGAAACAAACTATTGACAGTCATTGCCAAGTTCTTACATGAATCAACATCATGTATGCAAAATTTCCATGGTAGCAACCAAATTCACAGATGAAACTAACTTTGCAACCTTGATTTTCAACTTGTACAATTTGTCATTGTGAACCCCAGTTATGACAAGTTGTCTTTCTCCCTCTTGATCAATAAGCTCACAATCGTTTGGCTTGTAAGTGGTAAAAACCCTTTTGTTCTCGGCTTGACCAATTAAGAACAAAATTGTTTACAAATTAGGGATATATAACACATTTTTGAGAATTCCATGTCTTTAAACACCATGAAACAAATTATAACAAGGAATATCTCCACAATCACACACCTAAAAATGTTTATCACTACCAGTGGCCATTGGCCATGTGCCTTCTTGAATAGATGTGAAGTTTATGAAATGTTTATCAGAGATGTGTTTAGTAGCACCTCCATTTGTATACCAAACCTTGGTGTATGGTTCATCAACATATAGAGCTTGGGACAAAGGCATTGTCATGCAGCAAATAGCAACTAAGAAAATATGGAGAAACATCTATCAACACGAAGAGAAAAATCAAGATGAGAGCTTATCCACACACAAAAGACAAGCAGATCAGAATTTAAGATTGCTCTGGCATTGATAGGAGAACTAGCTATACAATAATGACAAAGACAACAACAGGGTTTTGTCTCTACAAGTCGTAAGCTGGTTTGCCACTGAATTTAATCTCAGCTGGGTTGGCATTCTTTCCAATGTTCCTGTAGTTGATTCCCACACCAGACCG
>Ga0116231_10007623_pt1 | contig 19640 bp, 18 predicted proteins | sample S1TSphgellanicum_2_FD_89695 | JGI IMG/M metagenome (GOLD analysis project Ga0116231, IMG submission 89695) | Host-associated microbial communities from peat moss isolated from Minnesota, USA - S1T2_Fd - Sphagnum magellanicum MG | ecosystem: Host-associated > Plants > Peat moss > Unclassified...
AGTTTTTTTCCTTTCTTTTTTGTATAACCCTTTTCAGAGAAAAATGTTTATTTTTTGGGGCCCCTTCCCCCCCCCCCCCCAAAGATCTTTGAAAAAGAGGGGAAAGGAGGGGGGGTGGAAATATTCACTATTTGAAGTAGATTTGGTAATTATCACAAGAAAACTAATCACCATTTGAGGGACATTTTGGTCTTTGAAAAAACAAAATCACCATGTGAGCTAGATTTTGGTGATTATCACAAAAAAAACAAATCACCATTTGAAATAGATTTTGGATTGAAAAGAAAAAATCACCATATGGAGTAGATTTGGTGCTTAAAAACACAATCACCATTAATCACCATGGGGTGGAAGATTTTTTATTTTTCTTGACCTACATTATATGACATAATCTTCCGGTGGGTGGGTGACGATAAATCGTAGACTTATAATAGTGACCAAAATCTCTATTCACCATGAGTTTTAAAAACAATTCTTAAATAAACAAATCCCCATATCATGGAGTCACTGTGACTCATGCTACTTAGTTGTGGGGTCGATTAAAGTTCAATTTTTTTTTTTCCTTTTGTGATGAACATCTTTGATTGGCCCATGACCAAAAAATAAATAAATCAAGCATCGGACACTCCCAAAATAGATATGTTGTAATCTCCTCCTTATATAGAGGTTCATTACATAGGTTACATAGAACTTAGGGCAAAACATATGGGATGAAGTGAGAGGAGCTATTGGGAAAATGTAATGTTGGGGAACACATTGGGAACTTGGGTAACATGTTGGGCACCCATTGAAAACTTCATGGGAACAACAAAAATTCAACGCCTCTCACCCTCTCCCAAAAGAAAAAAAAAATTGGGCTTGCACCTCACCTCATTGGTTGCACAAATTTTTTTTTTGGCGACTTGCGTTCTTTGTCATTTTTGGCCTAGGCTAATGGTAGGGGTGATCAACTATGGGTGTACTTATTCATGCTTCGATTAATTAGTGAAGGGGTGTGCCCATAATTGTTTTTTTCCCAAAAGGAGCCATTTGATTGGCCCATCACCAAATTTTTTGGAACATGGGGCACTCCTTGACATAAAAGCTTAAATATGCTTCCCCTCCCCAAAATAGAAACATGCTTTGTTTCACGCTTCCCTGCCACACCCCCTTTACAATGTGTATACACATAAGTTGAACCATGGCCAAACAATATGGGATAAAAAAATGAATTTATATTGGGAACATCTTAAGGAAAACATTGGGAACTTGATGGGAACAAAGCGAGAACATATTGGGAACACATTGGGAATAGATTAAAAAACAAAAAATCCCCCCTCCCCTTAAAACCCAAAAGAAAAAAATAAAATCCCTTTTGGCCTTTTCATTGGTTTCATGGAATTCTATTCCCATTTGTAACCTAGACTAATGTTGCATTGGGTGAACCAACACTCACATTGGTACCATAATTGTCCGATTATTGATTTTTAGATTTATTTTATCAATACCAATAAAATATATTTCTTTTTTAAAACAATGATATAGATGCATTAAAAAAACATTCAATTCACTACATCAATGAGTTACCTGAAAAAATAATCCTATGTTGATTATGAATAGGCTAATTTTCAATTTTAAAAATATGAAGGATATGCCCAAAGGTTATGCATATCACATTTCCAATTCTAGTTGTTTTTAAAAAAAATTACAATAGCACCTAACTTCTTAGAACAAAAACAATACGAAACAAAATCCCAAACAAAATAACTTGTGAGGGAATTGAACCACAATTCTATGAGTAATGTTGTCCAATTATAGCATAAGTTCTTTGCCCCAACCACAACCCCACAAAATTAATCACTCTCAATCTACAATTGTTCAAAAATGTTATGTTTTTCAATCAAGTCATAGTTTTCCTTTGGCAAAGACTTTTATGTTTTGAAGTATTGCTCCAAATTTGAATTTGGTTTGTAGTTGAAGCATGGGTCATTAGGTCAATTTTTCATCATAGTAATAATTTAATCCATGTTCTCCATTTGCAAACAACAATGTTTGAACACTATCTAACACCCCAACAAAACTAAACATATGTTTAATTTTCATTTGTGCACATGGAATTTTAACAATATGCTTTGCAAGGGAACCCACATTTGGAAATTAACCTTCATCGATGTGCCACCAAGTTAATAAATATGCACATGCAAATGTGGGAATAACGAGCCCCTTGAACAAAAATAATTCTCCAATAACTAGTGCATGAGAAGATTCTTTAAGCAAGGCCCCCGCATTAAATGTATTTTCTTCAAGATTTGAAACCACAACATCAATTTGTCATTGATGTAGATGTAGTTGCAATAAGGTTAACAAATCAAAGCACACCATTAAAAGAGGAATGACAACCTTAACATCTTACTTAGATGCTAATCAAATTGCATCCAAAACTTTTGGTTAGTAAATTTGATTACCTAATGTAACAAACCAAACTTTTCCAATAAAGATGAGAATTGTATAGTCATGGATTGCAAGTCGTTTTGTTCACTTCAAACACCCTCACAATAAAATGCATGGACAACCCATGTTTCATTCATTGATATCTAGAACAAAAAATTTCATATTGTCATGAGACATACAAAGATCAAAACTAACAAAGATAGATGTAAGATTCAATATAACATGTTGGTCCATTATCTTCTTGACCATGGTATGCAACATTTCTTTGAAAAGAGGAAAAAGTGAAAATGAAATCGAACACAAGAACAATGATATAAAACTAACTTTTGAAGCCAAATGTTGTCACAAGGGCATATAACCATTGCAAATGTAAAGCACCAAAATTTCAAAAAACACAATACCATAACCAAAAATTCTTAATTAGTTGAAATAAATAAATAAATGTGAATTCTCCTAATTTGTTAAACTTTTTTGATTCACCAAGCAACAAAATTAGATACAACAAGAAACAAAAGACACCAAAACACAACCCAAAAATAATAATAATAATAAAAAAAAATCCAAAAACATATTTGATTCAAATTCCAAACACAAGGTCATAAAGGAGAAAATGTAACACCTTGACATTGCGAAGGAGCTTGAGTTTTAATGAATATTAAAACAAAAGAGGAAATGGAGCACGTGGTGTTTGGTGTTGTGAAATGTAAGGCAAAAACAAAGTGAAGGACTTGTTGTTACGAAAAAAATCATAACAAAGTATGAAGCTAAGAGTAAGTAGCACCTGACGCTACAAAAAGATCAAGCAAAGTTTTGAAAACAAATTATAATCTTAGAAAAAAATCTCAACATAAATGCAAAAGTGCAAAATGCTGAAAGAAAGTGTGATAGGTTCTCATTCAACCTTAAATCCTAAACAAAATATGCATATTCGACATTTTCAAAACCCTAATGGGTCAAATATCAATATTGTTTAAAACCTATACAAATTAGATATAAGGGTAGTACATATAAAGGTATTCAATGGTTGTGTATAGAGTTCAAAAAAAAATCCAATATCCGGACAAATAATTGGATTTTTCTTATATATAACTGGCCAACACTTGTTTGCACCACGATTAAAAAAAAAATCCCAAAATTCATTTAAATTGTTTTCTAAATACTAAAAATATCTGAATATGCTTAGACTAAAATCAGGGTCTGTTTTAAGGTTTAAATTTTAGGGTTTGGGCACATTTCTAGAAACCCTAAACCCCTTCAAAAATCTAACATGTTTTGGGCTTAATAATATGGCCACTATTATAAGAGGCCTCACTCAAAACCCATGAAGGTACCAACGAATGGTGCCGGTTCACACTGGCTGGGCTAAAAACCACATTTATAAACGAGGGTAGTAGGCAGATTATATATTAATTTATTGAAACAGATTATTATACACCATAATCTTCCGGCAATCATCATGCATTCGTGACCAGTGACATAATCTCTGTTTGACTGCAACGAATTATTGAACCCGCCCAGACGTTAGTGCCATGGAACCCGTCTCGACCCTTGCCGGAATTGTACAATTGTGCAGCAGATTTGGTGCTAAAATTTGACTAGAAAGGCCGATTCTGTTTACATCAGCATTTCGGTTCTGCTGCTGTTTTGCTGATGCATTTGCCTTCGTACGTACACGCCCCCCCCTCCTCCCTCCCCCCAAAGCTCCGCTCCCCTTTTTCAACCGAGGTGGGCGACTTTTATCTATTTTTTAATCAAAAAATTATCATCGCTTTTCGGCATTAAAAATTGTATTTTTTCTGGCTTGAAAGTTGAGATTGTGTCTGTAATTTTTTAGAATTTTTTAGAAATTGTGTTTTTTGGCTTATTGTATTGTATTGGGGTGTGTGTGTGTGTGCGTGCGATATATTATTAGACTTGAACTCCAGTCGTGCTTTTTATTTGTGTGTCCATTTCATTCGTGTTTTGTGTGTTTCTGTTTTGTGAGAGGAAGTTGTTTTGGTGGTGTTGTGAAATTTGCGCTTGTGTGTTTTGATTTAAGAGAGGAAAGTTTTTGGGGTGTGTGGTTTTTTTGTTTGTGTTTGTGGTTTTTGCGGTTTTTTGAGAGCTTTGGTTTGTTGTTTGTCTCTCTCTTTTTTTTTTCTAGTAATGGCAAGCTCTTGCAGTCTGCGGGTTCCGGCAGTAGGCGGATGGGTTGCGGGTGGGAGTCTTGTGGGTGGTCTTCTTCCCTCGAAGTCTGTTAGGGTTTCTAGGAATGCGCGACAAGGAGGATGTGCAGGAGGAGGAGTCGTGGTGGTGCGCGGTGATGCTGCAGGTGGCTCTTCTGCTGCTGCTGCTGCTCCGGAGCAATCAGAGCAGCAGTTCGATTCTAAGGCGTTTCGGAAGACGTTGACGCGGAGTGAGAATTACAACAAAAGTGGCTTCGGATACAAGAAGGAGATGCTGCTGCAAATGGAGGAGGAATATACCAGTGAGTGAAATTTTTTTTGCTGATGACACTTCTCTCCTCCCTTGGAAATTCATACCCATCCTTGCTCACAAAATACACATTCTACATGGATGCAACAAACAGGAAAATGGCGATAAACATGAAGAGTTTCTTCTAGGAGTTCAAAGGATCTTGAGTGAATGGAAATCCAAAGGGTCTTTTTGTTTGCGCACAAGAGAATTGTTGTTCAATCCTCTTCTCATTCTTTCTTTTGTCTGTTCCTTTAGGGGATCTGGATCATCTAAAGAGTCTCTCCAAGGATCTTCCTTATCCATGTGTAGTAATAATTTTGGTTTTTTCTTTGTAAAAAGGTCTGTTTCTTCTGTTTCTGCAACCTTAATTCTACATAAGATCTCAAATCGGGCCCAGCCAGCAATCCTTAAATTTCATCATTCTATGAATAATGCTCATAATTTAGTACTGAAAAGTGTTGAGTCCTTGTCTTCTGTTTCTTGGTGCTGTTTGGAAATTTCAGAACTTTTTTGATTGAACTGAGATTTATCTGTGCAGCAAGTTCCACTTGCCTTACTGAAGTTTTGAAGTGGCTCAGTTCCTTCTACAAACCCATTTTTCTATGGTCAATGATCTGTCGATGTCCAAACTCAGAAAAGCTCATGTTCTTTATTTTAGTAGTTGGATTCTTAATGACTCTACAGGACCAGTGGATGTCAGTCTTTCAAGATCAGAAATTGATAATGCTTCTGCACCCTTGTTGCAGTTGTTTGATTTTTAAACTCTAAACACTAAGGAATGGATCTAAAAGCTCATATGAAAGTTCTGATTAATAAAGTGTTTAATTGGATGTTTAAACTTCATCATTTTAAGTTTTTGCTGGTTCAAAGAACACCTTTGAACTTTAGGTGTTTGTGGTTTAGGTGTTAGCAATAGTGAATTTTACAAGTTTTTGAGTTCTAAGGATTTTCTTTGTTTCTCAGATGGTCAGACTTATTGTCCTTCTTAAGAAAAAAGGCTACCCTCTAAAAACTCTAGAGGGTTGCACAATAAAGAAGAGTTCCTTTTTGGAATTTTAGCATTCAGAGTATTCTGAATGATTTTTTATAGACTCTTGTAAGTGGGGAGCTTCCTGTAAAGCCCACTTGGTCTATTTCCCCTTGTGTATTCAGTCTTTCTATGTTTCGTCTTCCTTTTCTCCATGTCTGTTTTTTTCCCCCTCAAGTCTTTTCTATTTGTGTTTCTCCTTTTGTTGTTGTTTGTTGCTAGCCAGAATCATTGCTGAGTCTTCCCACTGCTTCCAAACTTGCAACAGAAACTCAATACACTGTTTACAGTAGCTTATACCCACTGAAAGGAGCTGATGAAGTCAGTGGGGAAGTTGTGATAGAGAAGTCACTATCATAAATGTTATTGTTTATGGTTCCTGAACAAGTGAGTGATAGTCATTGTTGTTCATACTGCAAGTGAGTATTTTTTTGCTTTCTTGTTCTTGTTTTGTCTTTGTTGTATTGTCCTTTGTTCACAGTTTTGTAAGTCCTTTTTTGGAGGTCTTTCTTTGACTTAAAAGAAAAAGTTCAAAAACTTGTTCTGGCTTGTTCTTTAAACCTTGTTCCAGCTTTCTTAATTGTGAGGATGGAGATTTCTCAATTCTCGTGAGAGATGTTTTCCATGGACGCAAGAAAAATCTTTCAGAAAGGAAAAACAGCAAGTCAAATTGGTTTGGCCTTCCTTCTACAATTAACATTGACTGTGGTTTTTGCTGCAGGTGATTTGGTGAAGACCTTGAAGCTAAACGATTTTGAACATACTTGGGGGAACGTGACTGTGAAATTGGCTGAATCATATGGGTTCTGTTGGGGAGTTGAGCGAGCTGTGCAAATTGCTTATGAGGCTCGCAAGCAGTTCCCAGAACAGAAGTTGTGGATTACAAATGAGATCATCCACAATCCCACAGTGAATGATGTAAGTCCATATCAACCATCCTTTCAAGCACTGATAGAATGAAACATGAGTGAGAGAGACACTCATAAGCAAGTGCTGTTGATGTTCTTTAAATGGCCTAAAATCCTATATGATGGGTTGTGCTATTGGGAACAGAAATTGACAGAGATGAACGTTGAGTTGATCCCAGTGAAAGAGAATGGCAAGGACTTCTCAGTTGTGGAGGGGAATGATGTGGTCATTCTACCAGCATTTGGAGCAGCTGTTCAGGAAATGCAGACACTCAGTGACAAGAATGTGCAAATTGTGGATACTACTTGCCCTTGGGTATCAAAGGTGAATTTTGAGAGTCCTTCATTATTTGCTCTTCCCAATTGTACAAATGTCCTGACCAGAAATCTCTCCTATGGGGCAGCATGTTATGAGTTGTCATTTGCAGGTTGACCTGCACCCACATCACTCGGGGCAGACTTTCAGAAAAACTAGATAAATTGACACAGTTTTGTTGTGGACTGTCTTGAACTGGTTTTTTGATCAGGTGTGGAACACTGTTGAGAAGCACAAGAAGATGACATACACATCTGTAATCCATGGAAAATATTCTCATGAAGAAACAGTGGCTACATCCTCCTTTGCAGGCAAATACGTAATTGTGAAGAATATGAAGGAGGTACAGAAATAGAGATTTTCTCTCCTACATGGTTCTAGCTGTAAGGGAATATATCCAACCTTTGTATTTTGTATCTGATTGCCACTAAATAAGAGAAGCATAAGTTGTCTTGAATTTATGTGATTAGTTTTGACTTTGAAAATGGATCAGGTTTAGCTGATTTAGGAGCAAGAACAAGGGAAGTGAATGATGCTTTTCTTCACTTTGAGTCTGAATGTCACCAAACAGGTCAAAGAGGAGGATCCACTTTGTTTAACTTTTGCAATTCTCATGCAGGCCACTTATGTGTGTGACTATATTTTGGGTGGGGAGCTCGATGGGTCTAGTGGCACCAGGGAGGAGTTCCTTGAAGTAAGCACACTAGAACTTATTGCTCTTATCAAGAGCTTGATTTATCTTTCTGCCCTCTAATAAACCTCTAATAAATTTGAGTATGGATTGCTCATATGCCCAAATGGGTTTTGCAGAGATGCAAAGGTTACCAAGAACTCCCAGAGGATATCTTCTTCATAAGTGCCCAACTTTCTCCTTTCTGAAAGATAGTAGAGATCCTATCATGTGGTATTGCAGTAAAATGTCAGTTTGCTGAGATCTGGATTGGTTTTGTTCACAGAAATTCAAATTTGCAATTTCCGAGGGTTTTGATCCAGACATTGATCTGCTGAAGTTGGGCATTGCCAATCAGACAACAATGCTCAAGGGAGAGACAGAAGAGATTGGTGAGTGCAATTCAGCATGAAAATCATGTCTCTCTTTTTGCCCTGCTGGTTTCTGATGCTTTTGTTCACCCTGAATCTTCTATCATCAGATAGAACCATCTCATGGGTGGAGGACCTGAGAAGGAATCCTGGTCAAGTATCATTTAGGCTGAAGTTTGAGTCATGGATCTTATCTCTCAGGAAAGCTATTGGAAAGGACCATGATCCAGAAATATGGTGTGGAAAATTCAACTGACCACTTCATGAGCTTCAACACTATTTGTGATGCCACTCAGGTGAATGAGCTGAAGTTACACATTTGACAAACCTTATTGATTACGGGACATTTTTTTTGCACTGTTGGTTTGACTTAATGAGAGAAGCAGGTGCATGATAGGCAAGTTGAGTTTTGTGAGATGACTTGCTTTGTGTGCAATTGAGTGTCCAACTCCCCCAACCTACTCTTTTTTATTGCTTCAGTCAGCCCATTTTTGAACTCAGAGGGCTTAGAAGTGCTCAAATATCCCCTTTGTGTTGCAACATTGCAGGAAAGGCAAGATGCAATGTACAAGCTTGTTGAAGAGAAGGTAGATCTGATTTTAGTGGTAGGTGGCTGGAATTCCAGCAACACATCACACTTGCAAGAAATTTCTGAGCTTCACAACATTCCCTCATACTGGGTCGACTCAGAGAAGCGGATTGGTCCAGGCAACAAGATAGCCTTCAAGTTAAATGTAAAAGTCAATCCTCTTTACTTCCTGGAATATACATGTAGTGTGAGTTGTAATGGTGTACATCTGTATTTGTTTATCATTTTCTCCCTCCACATCCTAAGACGAAGGCATTTCATCCTAACAAATTATCCTGTGCAAATATCTCTGTGCATGGAGGCTGATGATGGGAGATTATATTCAAATCACTATCATCCTTTTCCTTTGTAGTCTTGTGGGGTTGAGGATCACATCTTCTGGTACTTGGGGAAGGTTGTTTAAAATTATCAATTTGGAATGCTTACAGCATGGAGAGTATGTGGAGAAGGAGAATTGGTTACCAGAAGGTCCTGTTATAATTGGAGTCACATCTGGTGCTTCCACTCCTGACAAGGTGAGTCCGGAAACCAATGCGATTAGTCTTTGCACCTACCTGGGGAAAGGAGGAGGCTTGTTGTCAATGGTTCATGACATCTGTTAACATGGTTAAATGAATTTAACTCAACAGTTTGTGCTGTGTCCTGCTCAGGTTGTGGAGGATGTGTTGAAGGCAGTGTTTAAGATTAAGCGTGAGGAGGTTCTACAGATGGTTTGAACGGTTTTTCTGAATCACCTATATCTGGTGACTACAGTCCTGGCAAATCCTGGATGTGAAGGTGTATACTTTCCAAATTATGGCTAGAGGCAAAATTTCACACCACCATGGTGTAGTAGTAGAATGAAATGAAGCTTACCTCACAGAGTTGTTGCAGCTTTGACTCGGTCACTAATGACTCAATTAGCTATGTCACTTGTGTGCCAATCGCTTCCATAAATGTGACAGAAACTCAGGACAAAGATTTTTGTACAGTTGTTTGCTTAGTCATTTTTCCATTTGAAACCTGTAGTGAATATTGATCTCAATATGTTAGGTCTTTGTGACAAGTTTGTCCACAGAGTTTAGTCCACAGCTATGCCCTCTAGGCAGATTTAACAGCATGTCATGGGCTTGTGAACTCCTTGTTTCTGTATATATTCTACTGGGAGCAAATGGAACCAGGCGCAAATTACATCAAGTGCTCAGGCTGTGTTAAGCATTACTCATTAAGCTAACAAACCTAATGAAATCATGAAAGTTCGAACCCAAATCCTCACCCGCTGATGAAATTGAGTTTACTCTGAATGCGGGTGAGCCCTCCCAACTAACTGTTCAGAGCTGCCAGTCCCCATTTGTATAGTCTACATAATGCTTTATGTTGGTGGTGAGTTGAGATTGAAGTACAAGAGAGAACCTTCACTTCCAAAGAGCCTTCAATTCAGAAAAAATGTTTTCATTCACTCATTTGTCTTCCAACGCACACAATGATTAGGAATCCAAAACTTGGGTTGAATTTTTTATGAAGAACTTCAACAATATGAACATCTTTTTTTCCTCATAATTTTAAAAACAATTTCTCTTCCTAGTTTTCTTGGGAGAAAAAACTTGAGGAATTGAATTGAAGCTTGATCAGATTTATTTCTTGCAACCGATCAAAACATGGGTCGAAGAATTTGTTACAAACCTTTAATGTGATGAACATTTTCTCTTTGAACATTTTTAACTTTGTAATTTTCTTGGTAGTAAAAAGTCTTTCTTCAGTTATTGTAACCAGATTGATGGATTGATGAAAGAGCATGCGGAAGACCATAACAACCCTCACTAGTGTTTTTTTTTTCAATTTTTTGAAGTAATAATTTTGGCCCACTTTACACTAGGAATCAGGCCTGAAAAAACTGGGGACCAACTTAGAGCATTTTTGGGCCCCAAGTTAAGTAACAAAAATGCTAGAGCATTGGTGTCAGGATATCAATAAATGTCCAAATATTGGCCTCAAGGGTTGCAAATTGGCTTCCCAAATTATTTGATGGTATCTTCTTTTTTTTTTCAGCCTCGGGGGCCAATACAATGCCATAAAGTTGAGCATTTATTAGTAACTTGGGGCAGATTGAAAATATTTTTTCCTAGTTCAGCCTTCACTCCTAGTGTAAAAAGCCCTTGCTTGGGGCTGATTTCAACTTTTTCACCAACAGGAATGCTTGATTTGAGTTGAGCATTGGCCCTTGACTCCTAGTGTAAAGTGGGGACTCTTATTAATAAGAGTCCATGATGAGCATGTTGAGCTTTCCTCAAAAACCAAAATTTTCCTTCTTGTGTGTGTGTGTGTGTGTGGCAAGGCCACAGTATGACACACCCCTTGTTGGCCTTGGCTACCACCAAGGCAAGGATATTGTGTTTAGATTCATTGTAGAGTATGGTAGCGTAATGGATTTTGGCCCCTAGATAAATAGGTCTATTTTTATATGAGGATTTTTGAAAGATGATATTTTTGGCTCGTGTCGAAACTTGAGGTTAGTTATAGAGTTCTAATATCTCGAAGGGGATTTTGGTTGCTTTTAGAGGATTTTTTTGAAGATTATATTTGTGTATGGTGAAATATTTGAGCTTTCCATAATTCTTCTTTTGCCTTAATAAGAAGAGAGTTTTTAATGTAAATGGCAAGGCCACATTGTGACACACCCCTTGTTGGAGCTTGGAAGCCATGGATTCTCATGGAGGACAAAAAAAGTTCCTTCCCTCACTTCCAAAGATTCCTGCCTGCCAGGGTACCTAATCAGCCCAAAATATATTATTGTCAGTGCTCTCAAATGATCATAATTCTACTACCTGTCTCCAAAGTCCTTTTTTCTTGTCACTAAAATTTTTGTGCCCAATAATGGAATCCACCAACTGGGACAACTCTACTAGTAGTGCCCAAGGGCCTCTACTCTAAGGACACTAACTACTTGACCGGTGTTGGGCAGGTATCCAAAACTATCCCCGGGTATCATCCGGGTATCACTCATGTCTCCCTATCTGAACCCCCCTTGAAGTGAGTGATACCCTGACTGAACACCTGATGGCCGGTTCTCACTCAACTTTGTTTGAGCATCGGATGATGACTTAATGCATGTATGTAAGATTCGGGATACCCTTTAAGCTCCAAAACCACACCCGTTTGTGGGGTAACCGGGTACAGACTACTAGATGATGACTTTGGGAATATGTGACCCAGCAGCACCCGGGCAGTCCACCATCCACTGAAAACCGACAATGACTCCGATGCAGATGAACGACCCACTAAGTTACCAAGGTTCCACCTTGGTAACCTATCCTGTAAACCCTCTTACTTTCACTTCACATTACATTTTAATCTTATATTTTTGATCCTCATACAAAATAATGAATCAAAATTTGTCAAATTTTTTAAAGGAACTATATTTTAAACCATTATAATTTTATATTCTATCATAATCATTTATAAATGTGTTTTAACATGAAAAAAAAAGACTAGATAAAAAAATATAAAAAGATGACGACGTGACAAGATTTTGGTATATCTTTAAAAATTTGGACCCCATGATTAGAGATGAGACACTTATAGAATGAAAAAGTGTTTTTGGTTCACATACTGCCTATCTTGCACTATGCCCTAGTGAGAAAGTTGGTTCATTCTAGCTAAGACTAGACCTTCATATTGGCTAGTCTACATGGGAACCAAATGTTCTCCATCCCCACTACATTCCTTCTTATCTAATCCCCTCCATCTTGTACACAAATTGGACTAAATACACAGTTATTGGCATCTTCCTTACTTTTCATTCTCTTATTGTGTGTTTACCTCCATCCCTTGCCACTTTGTTGTCATGACCTCCTTCCCTTCTCATTCCATATTGTTAACCTTGCAACTTATAAAAAATTAAGTATTTGCATTTGATTTTTGCAACTCATATTTAAGTTGGTGACATTTGTTATTAAAAAATCACTAGTAGAGACAACAAGTTGTAGTTGATGATTAGTTGCAAATGATGTAACGCATTTCATATTCTACTATATGAGTTCATTCGATGGTTGCAAAAATATGTATGAATCATCAACGGCTTGATAGCCTAGGCGGCAACCTAGGTTAAACCTAGGGCTAGGTAGATTAGGTGGCATTTAACCTAACCTAAGATTAGGTAGGCTAGGTTTAAGGCCCCTAATTGGCATAGGCTAGCTAGGTGAGTCTCACCTAGCCTAGGTTGCAAGTACAAGAAGTATAGGTTGTAAGTATAAGAGTATTTACATCCACAATGAAAGTCAATTCCTTAACCATTGAACCACACTTGCATTTGTATTTAAGCTGTATTATTTTGTTAGGATATAATATATGAACATTTAAAATAAATACATTACTTGCATAGGTAGGTAAGATGGTAGGAAATAAGTCTAAGTAAGAACTTAGCCTAGGTATGTAGAATGGCCTATGCTAGCTTATGAACATAAGCAACTTAATCTAGGTAGCTAGCTAGTTAGAGAAGGTAGGAATTATGTAACTAACTAGGTAGGTATCTTAACCTTGCCTAGATGCCTACTTTGATAAACATTCTAACCTACATTAACTAGGTCTATGTATGGTGGTTTCTTACCCTACCATATTAATTTACCAAGGTAATGTAGCCTAGTTGCTTAGTGTACCTACCTATCTAGGTAGATAGTTTATAACTTAGTGCAATACCATTAATTGCATATTAGTTGCATGCACAACAATGAAGTGATCACATATGTGATTAAAAAGGTTTAAAGCCTTCTACTTGGATGAAATATTATGAAAAATCATCCATATTTTTACATTTTCACACCATTAGTTGCACAAATTGTTGCATAGATGATTGTATATATTTTGAAAATTATACATTTATAACTTTTTAATTGCACGAAAATCAATGGGTGAACACAAGTTATGATGTACATGATTTTAAGGAAAATTATAACCACACATAATATTAAAAATAGTAATACATGAAATTTCAATCACTTTGTATTATTGTTTTAAAAATCACAAAGAAATGTTTGGGTTTGAAAAAGTTATAAAAGCCATGAATATGCAATTGATTCATAATTGTGTTTTTTTATAACGTACACTAATAATTCTATAATGGTTTAAAAGAAACTCTTATTTTACAACAATTATTAAATAATTTTATTAATTTAAATATTCTTTTTTTTGGTAGAATGATAAAAACAACATTTAGCCCAAGTACATTTTCAATGGAAAAACATTTTTACTACCTAAAAATGTTATAATTAACATTATCATAACATAATGTATTAATGAATGTTTTGATATCATTTGACTTTAATTCAATTTCTAAACAAATTAACAACTTTGATGAAAAAGATTGTTTTCTATGGTTTTTTTTTGTATGTGCAAAATTTCATGAATAAATCCCCATAAAATTTAATATTTACCAATTTTATTTAAAATTTTAGTATTGTGCCAATATTGTTTTTAACTAAAAATGTATTCCAAAAAATAATTGAATTGTTCATACATGTACCAATTTCACAACATGGTGGTAGATTGGAATGTAACTAATAATTGGGTATATTTATGATTAGGGTACTCCTTTTTTAACACAAGACTCAAGGATTTTGTTTTTGTCATCTTTCAAATATAAAATCTACATGGAATAAATTTAAGTGAAAAATATTGGATAATTCAAATTATGATAATTTGCATGGTTGGTTGTGATTGTTCACATGCGTATGTAATTATGCATAAATATTTTGATAGAAAACTAGAAATGAATAAAAAGTGAATACATAAGCTTTTATAGATAACTTAACATGTTTTTTTGCATGAAAATTTCCTATGCATGTTGCCAACACTTGGGGCAACAAATTCTTAGCCTAATGAATACAAAAAATCAACCAAATGACAAAAAAAGAATCATTTTCCTTGCATCCCTTTCAAAATGGATTTTGTAGCCTTCAAATTTTTGGTATTATATATTATTTAATCAAATGCATTATATGAACATTGTCAAACATAGATGTATGCATTCTTATCCATGAAAAAAGTTTGAAATCGATTGCATTGTTTAATATATATTTTTTATTCCTTTAAAATGAAAATTATAATTAAGACATTGGATTCAAATTATTTAAAAGGACTCAAAAGGACATCTATATTGTCTCCAACTTATTCTTGGATTCTTTTATTAGATTAACATGACATCATTACTATTATAGTCATACACCAATTCACTATAATCATGAAATAGTAAATACAATTAAAATCTAAAATAGTCATGTATAGTCCTTTTTCATTAGACCATCCTTTTAGGTACCCTAATCGTGAACATGCCCAATTGCAATTTTTAATCAAAAAATATTTTCAAATATTGAACATGATGCATCAAAGTTAGGTAGGTATTGAAAATTCTCACTTTCTGACAATTTTTTGTGTACACTGCTATTCAAGCATTCACCCCAATATAGTTGCAAATGATAATTAGTTACAAGTAATTGCAAATTAGTTGGTTGGAAATGACAACTTTTTTTTAATGTTTCCTTTTTGAACCCCAACATTAATCCACCTGATGATGCTTTAACATTTTCAGATCATCTAAGTCCCCCAATGCATCATTTAGACATAAACCCAAACCTTATTTTATCCATAGGTTATTTTTTTAAATTTATTAACTATTCTTAAAGTTACACACACACAATTCCATCTAATTCATCTTTGGTGCAATGAGTACCATGTTCATCTTGTGGTCATGAGTTCACCCAACAACATTTATGTCAAAATATATGACCATATCTATGAATGATATCTTGAAGAACTTGATTTGCCATGTCATGAATTTGTCTATTGCAATTTGGCTCTTGGGTGCATAGGTAAATATTCTTGGATAGCTTAGGCATTGACCCCTTTCCCTTTTCTTCCTTTCCATCTAACACCATTCCAACTTCATTGTGCTCCATCCCCCTTTTGACAATGAACTTCTTTTATTTGTGAAAGATTGTTAGCTTGAGTAGGATCAAATGAGTTTTCTTTTAATTCATACAAGGTGGTGTTTGATCGTATGCCCCATTTGTATGCTAGTAGTTCATTCGGTGCAGTCTTCTCAGTTCCTCAATTCATTTTGTTCATTTGCAAGAACAGACAGCAGAAGTGTAGCCTGGATTGAATTGGCAAAACCATTTTAGGAAGCTTTCCTCAAACCGTCTGTGCGCACCCAAAATATCCTACAAGTGGTTTCTTGTAGTTATTCAAACTTTATTCTTACATTGCACAAAGGCACATTCATCATTAAACTGCATGTGTCTTGGGATCATCACATCTCTTAGCAATGGCCAATTCTTTAAACAAAATACAACCTATTGCAATGGGAAAAACATTATACTACTTCAATAGTTGCACTTTGTGTTTATAGTTTCAAGATGTTTTTCCAATGCATTTGTCTTCTCATTAGTTTGGAGTTGCCACCAAAAGAGGATGCAAAATCAATGGTTTGTGGGCATTAGGTGTGCTTCAACTTCCACAACAATTAGGTTGTTTTGTAAGTTGACATGGCCAATGCATTCAATTTTGTGTCTAGAATTATGTTTCAAAAACTATGAATAGTCAGAAGTGAAATTGCCCAACTTATCTTTTTCATTTGCACATTTTATGTTTTTGAATCCTTTTAAAAAATTTCACCCACCATAGTCAAAGAAGTAAGGTTATTATCACCCCATCGATCCTAAACATCTATTAGGGTGATCCTTTAGGTCTTTGTTTGTCATTGCTCATTTTCAAGCACTAAAAGCAATAGCACATTTCCCACCATAGGCAATAACACCCATATTCTAAGTCCTTTTGAGGCCATTGAAGCCTTTGAGTTCTTACCCTCCCAATTGTAAGCCCTAGGTCTTTTAGTGCAACCTTATAAATGTGTAGCTTAGTTGTCCAATCTCCCTATTAAATTCAAGACCCCATTTTCATTTAACACTCCTTAAAAGGGGATAAAGTTTTTGGGCATTCCAAGAGGATTTGTCTGATTCATTTCATCTTTCACCTAAAATTTTATCTTATAAAATATTAGCCATGTAAATTTTGCTTCATAGGTTTGTGGTACCCAAGTAGCCTATGGGATCTTGACATGATGTTTTGCACATCGACTTCCATACCTTCTCTTATGCATGCCCCTTCCCTCGAATTTCTTGTTTCACCTCTTCTAATTTGACCTTGCCTTGGTTTAAATTTTCAAGTGTCTTGAATGTGATCTTGAAACAAATATCATATAACCTAATTGATTACAAGTTGAATACGCTATGACCCTTTTTAAATCATTCTATGATAATCTAGTAGTTGCTACAAAAAATGGCATCTCATATTGCCATCTTGCATTGCTCTAACTGAGTTCTTAGGGAGCTAGGCCTTTGTCACCTTCATCTATACTTTGAGGTTTTTGTTAAACCAATGTTCTTTCCTTCTCAAGGCTTTGGGCTCATGTAGAGAATGGCAATTTCCCTTTTCAACAACATTTATTGTTTGCTTGTGACTTTTCAATGCCTCGGCTTGTTAGGATGGTTTGCATTCCAGTTTAACATTGGCGCTAGTCTTCTGCTTTTGTCCTTTTTCCCTTGTCTTCTTGTTTCCTTGGAATAAAGTTGAGCATGTTTACATCATTTCAGCAACAAACACAAACTTGTCCAGAGGCTCTTGATCTCTCCGGTGCCTTTTCATTTACATTATTTCAGCAACAAACAATAACTTGTCCAGAGACTCTTGAGCTCTCTAGTGCCTTTTCATTTGCATCATTCAAGCAACAAACACAAACTTGTCCAGAGACTCTTGAGCTCTCTACTGCCTTTTTCATTTACATCATTTCAGCAACAAACACAAACTTGTCCAGAGACTCTTAAAGCTCTCTAGTGCCATCTCATTTGCAATGATGCAGCTGTCCTGTCCTCTGAATGACTTAAGAAGCAAACCCCACAAACTGAGTCAAACAACATATCTGAAATAATTCATCACTGAAGAAGTGATGATACTACTAAATTTTCTTTGTGACCCACATCACAAGGCAATTAGATATGTGGAAATAAACATGTTATCACAATTTTAGGAAATGATCAGATACTGTAAGTTGAGTAGAGTTTCACTAGAATTAGCCTCTTTTGTCAGTGTCCAGACTCCAGACATGTCGCCCTAAAAAGTCCATGAGATGGATTAATGGATGATTCCATAGAGTTATCTGAAAGTAAACCTGTCTTCTTCACCTTGTCTTTGGGCCTCCTTTCACCCCCTATCCCCTCTTTCACTGGTACCCGCAACGTAAAGACATTTTAATAAATCTCAGTATGAGATGCTGCAACTCAGTATGAAATGATTTAATGCACAAGGTTCGAGACTAATTATAGTAGTTGTACAGTTAGGAGCAGTGAAAATATATGTAGCAGCAGTGGAGGCGCTCAGAAGAAAGAAAAGACAGGATGAAACTCAGTTTACCACCAAAATTGATGGTTTTCTGAGTTTCATCCCCCGTTGAATGCCAATTGTGTACTTTTTTGCAGGTTTTTTTTGAATCTCACGCTGCGTATGACCGAACTCAGGGTTATGGTGCTGTGTTTTTCTTACTTTTCAGATAACTCTAATGGATTAAACTTCTGACCAAACAAAAGTATTTGTTTTGTGCATTTTCAAGTCACCAGGATGGTATAAAACAGAAGCTTCATGAGAGGTAACTGGGTCAGATACGTAAGGAGGAAAAAAACAAGCACGTTGAGTTATATTGCAAAGGGTCCATAATAACATGACAACAACAACTGCAACAGCTAAGAGCATCAAGGCATTACCATCTTAAAATATGAATGTGTGAGTGACACACCATATTTGTCATATATGATCTCCTCATCATCTTCTTCGGAAACCATTAAAGAAACCAACACTCTCCCCCACCCCACCCAAAAAAAACACTTTTGCCTCATTTCTTTTGCTTCTGCTTTGCGCTTTGGTTTGATCTTTCATTTTTAAAAATGGGATTATGTATAAGAATGAATTTAGGAGCACCCAATTTTTTGTCTTTTGCACTACCATCTCACATGTTTTGGAAATCTTCCATCTACTTTAAGCTCTGACGACATGACTTCAGATGTGAACAATAAGCAAGTTCATCTAATTTTTTGAGTGTTTTTAGCCACAGAAGAGAACTCTCGAATTACCTATTGCAACACATCAATTCAACCTCCAAATAACAAAATGTTGGAAATTGCAGTTCCGTGTTTTGCAAACTGAAAAAGATGATGAGAAAAAAATGAAAGCAAAAATTGATGCAATTGGTTGGTTTTCAAGTTTTCACGACACAAAATTTTTCACATAAGTGAAAACTTGTTTAAATTTGAAGTGCTGACAATTTGATTATGCAACGATGCCAAAGTGTTCCCAAAATAAATGTGGAATTCCACAACATTCTTCCGACATTCATTCAAAGTAGCTTTATTGTTTTGCCCATGTTCAAACTTCAAACTTCAATCCCATGTGTAATTTGTTGGCCTTGCCTACCAAAAGGCAAGGATATTGTGTTTAGATTCATTATAGAGTATAGTAGCTTAAGGGATTTTGGCCCGTAGCTAATAAATAATAGGTCTATTTCTATATGAGGATTTTTGAAAGACGATATTTTGGCTTGTGTTGAAACTTGAGATTAGTTACAGAATTATAATAATATTTTGAAGGAATTTGATTTCTTTTAGAGGATTTTTTGAAGATTGTATTTTTGCATGGTGAAATATTTGAGTGTCATTGCAATTGTCGTAGTTATTACAATTTTAGTACCGCCCCCCACTCCCCACCCCCCCCCCCCCCCCCCCCACCCCCCCCCACACATCCCCCCCACCCACATATAACATTCGCCTAATTAATCTTTCTTAACACCAACTA
>Ga0116231_10007624_pt1 | contig 19638 bp, 11 predicted proteins | sample S1TSphgellanicum_2_FD_89695 | JGI IMG/M metagenome (GOLD analysis project Ga0116231, IMG submission 89695) | Host-associated microbial communities from peat moss isolated from Minnesota, USA - S1T2_Fd - Sphagnum magellanicum MG | ecosystem: Host-associated > Plants > Peat moss > Unclassified...
ATAAGCCATTAATAGAATAGCCACCAATAGCCATTAATAGAATAGCCACCAATAGCCATTAATAGAATAGCCACCAATAGCCATTAATAGAATAGCCACCAATAGCCATTAATAAAATAGCCACCAATAGCCATTAATAGAATAGCTACCAATAGCCATTAATAAAATAGCCACCAATAGCCATTAATAGAATAGCCACCAATAGCCATTAATAGATTAATCACAAATAACCATTAATAGAGTAGCCACTAATAGCCATTAATAGATTAATCACAAATAACCATTAATAGAGTAGCCACAAATAGCCATTAATAGATTAATCACAAATAACCATTAATAGATTAGCCACCAATAGCCATTAATAGATTAATCACAAATAACCATTAATAAAGTAACCACCAATAGCCATTAATACAATAGCCACCAATAGAATAATTACTAATGGCCATTAATAGAATAACCACCAAAATTTATTAATAGAATTACCACTAAAAAACATTGATAGCCCCAAATATAATATGTACCAATAGCCATTAATAACCACCAATAACATTAATAAAAGAACAACCAATAACCATATATTATAATTGCTTAGGATTGCCAAAAATAATTTAAGGTGAAATAATTTATAATAAAAAAAATAACTTAAGGTGAAAAAACTTTCAATAGTAAAAAGTAACTTATAATAGCTACAAGTAGTCTAAATTGAAATAATTTACAATAGCCAAAAATAACATAAAATAGAAAAAAAAAACTTATAATAGTTGAAAGTAACCTAAAGTGAAATAAGTTAAAATAGCCAAAAGTAATTTATAATAACTGCAAATAGTCTAAATTGAAATAATCTACAATAACCAAAAATAACATAAAATAACCAAAAAAATTTATAATAGTTGAAAATAACCTAAGTTGAAATAAGTTGAAATAGTAAAAAATAACTTAGAATAACCAAAAGTAGCCTAAGGTGAAATAGCCATAAATAGCCGTAAATAATGTAGGGTGAAATAATTTAAATTAATGAAAAATAGTCATATAATAATTGAAAGTAACTTAACATAGGTAGTATTATTATATTAACAAAAAAAATCCATTTATTAAACTTTTTTTTTTCAAAAGAATTGTCATTGAAATGTTATTGAATAATGCTATTCAAAAAAAAAATTGTTCAAATGATTTTAAACTTTCAAAAGGAAATAAATGTAATTATGTACATTATTAAATTTTTAAAAAAAGTAAACTCGAATCATTTCATTTGAACAAAATTTCAATAAAATATGAATTTTCAAAGTTTATGTTTTTATAATGTTTAAAATGAAGTATTTTATAAATAAAATGTAATGTAACATGTTATCATAACAAGTGTGGTGGCTTGATGGTAAGGGTGTTTGCCCTCATTTCAAAGGTCAAGGGATCAAACCTCATGGATGGTGTTGGGTGTGGTCAACAATGGTATGTTGACCGAATATTCTTCTATTGAATTCCTAGGCTAGGTGCCTAAGTTGATTACATGGCCTACCTACCTACCTAGGCAAGGTTTTTAACCTAGCATAGGTAGTGACACGTGTCAATAAATAATAAACTTTAAAAATCATGAAATTATCAATAATATTATATATTAAATAATTAAAATTTAATTAATTTCCATACTAGTTAGTTAATTAACTAGCAAGTGAATGGTTTGGTAAATTTGTATTTCACTTGAAAATAACCTTGTTTCATTAGGTACCAATGAAACAAGTCATTGTCCGTAACAACTGGTCCCCGTTCACTAGGGGGTTAAACAATTTCATTAGGTGAAAATGTCCAAATTCACTCAAAAATTTAGTGAAACCCAGAGTGAACTAGGACGCATTTCCTAGTAGTGAATGGAGGAGGCAAGGGCATTACACTCTAACACAATGGTGGTTATGACCCAATTCTTATATGAATGCATTTTGACCAAGTTTAAATGTCCTCTAATTGTGGTCTAAGACCAAGGTGTGCATTTCATCAATGACACCACCACTTAGTGAACCATTTTTCTTTTAGCACACTACCTTTACCACCTATTACCTTCAAGGTAATGGGTAGGCAAATTCGACAAACAAGGTAATTAACACAATGTTAACCAAGTTGGTGAATGAAAAAAGAAATGATTGGGATGAAAATTTGGGGGCAATGTAATTTCCTTACTGTATTGCCTACAAAGGTGGCATAGGTCACACACCATTCTAGTTGGTGTATGGACTGTACCCACTCATGCCTACAAAATATTTGCTACCTACCCTCACCAAGGAAGGTATTGTTGTCAATGACACAATGAGGGTATTCACAAGCATGATATTTGAGTTGGAAAAATTAAAAGAGACTAAGCTAAAGGCAATTGAAAACATAGGAAAGCAGCAATGGAGATGAGTCTTGTGGTTTCAGAACCGCAACTGTCCCAAATCCTTCAAATTGGGTGATTTTATGCTTTAGTTCCTTAAAGGACGGAAAGAGCACCAAGGTAAATTCAAACATCATTAGTTTGGACCCTACATGATATAATACTACCTTCCAAACAACATGGTACTATGGGTGAATATGGACAAATTTCATCAAAGTCCTATGTGGGTCAACATTAACAAGCTAAAACTTTATGTTCCCTATGATGATGATACTAGAGGGTTGGTATCTAAATTCCAAGGGGGGAAAGGGAAGGTACAACACAAAAAACATAGGAATATTTAGAGGAGTCTATGGAGGACAAAAGTAAAGATAAGGCAAATGAGGGAGAAAATAGCCAACAAAAGAAAACACATGATACCCTACAACCCAAATTTTCACCAAAAGAGACAATAGTTGACCCGACCAATTAAAATGGAAAGGAGATTACCTTGAGAGATGGGATTACCACTAGCTGGGTAGACTTTACCTTGGCCTTAATTTAGGTAATTAAAAACCTAAAAGGTAGGGCAAACCCAAAAAGTAGAGTAGTCTCAGAGATTAAAACATCAACATAATGTAAGGTAGACTTGGAAATTAAGGCAAAATGAAAAAAAATGCAAGAATTAACGCTAGCCACCATGGGCCTATATTGTGTGTAGTATATTTTTGAGGATGAAAATTCATAGATGAAAAATGGGATGCCATTGCACCATACCATCATGAGGGGGGATGAAAGGTCACCATCAAACCTTAAAGGGTCAAGTGCAAAGTGTGGTGTCTTTATGACACCTACCATGTCCCATAGAGTAGGACAATCCAAATAGGGAGGGTACAATCCCACCACACATATGGGAAGAAAAAAAGGCGTGTCCTTTCAACCCAAGAGAAGGTTGGGGGAAGTTCTGCTTCATTGTCATTTTGTGTTGTCGTTTTGAGAGGTCAAAAAGGAGAGGAAAGGAGCTTGGAGGGAGCGAAAGAAAAACTAGGAGGAAAACCTTGAGAGGTAGTGAAAAAAATCGAATAATAGTGTGTTGGAAAGAGGAGGGGAAGGCCTCTTTAGCGCTACAAAAAGAAACCAAAATGTAGATAATAAGGGAAGTGAAAAAAATTGAGAAGAAGGTAGGAGGTAGTTTCTAGAAAAAAGAAAAATAGGGTTAATTCTTGAGAATAACTTAGTTGATAAGGGGAAGAAAAACAAAAAAAGTAAGAAAAGAAAGGAGGTGCATCAAGAGAAAGTAGGAGGGTAGAAAGAAAGCAGTTAGAATAGAAGGTAGAAGCAAGGGTGGCAAGGTGACAAAGGAGGATGCCATTATTGCGGTTGTGAGAAGATTGGACCAATTGCAAAGGGAGACAACTTTCATGTGAAAGATGTTGACAAGTGAGACAACATTTGGGCAAGACCAGGAAGGTAGGGCCAAAAGGAAGGGGAAGGTCAAGACAAATGACAAGGGGGAAGGTAGTAGTAACCCTCCACTCCCAAAAATGAAACCCCGTTGGAAAATGAAAAAACGGTTTAAAATAGAGGACAATTTTAAATGGGCCATGATGGGAGTAAGGGGACTGTGGAGGTTGCACTAAACCCCCATTCGAAAAGATCTTGTGTATGACTTCCTTAGGGGATTCAAGCATGTAGATGAGGTGGAAATCAAGGCAATGTAGCAAACTTTTCCTTGGGTGGGGGGTGAAAGCACACTAAGCCCTCCAAAAATTGTCATCACAAGTATAATATTTTTGCATTTAGTTTTTTTGGTAACATGTTGACATCACATCTTGGGTTATATTTCTTTGTTTTGAGTATATTTGATTATCTTTAGACTTAAATTAGTTAGCTCTTCAAAACAGTTAACAAAAATTAAAAATCTTGAACGTATGAAGTATATTTAAAATGAAATAATACCCATCACAAAGTTTGAAAAATTGTAAATATACTTCAAAAGTAAAGTTGTTGGTGGAACTTTTGGGTGAAATCTTTCATGGTGAATGATGTTGATGTACATAAACTAAATCTAAGGCCATTTAATAGTTTAAAACTTTTGGTTGAAAATCCAATCAAAAATGGGTTTTTTTTTCCAAATTTTAAATAATAATAAAAATGAATTCCATGTTCTAAGAAAAAACCACTACCATATGAAAAAGAAAAAGATTTTATAGATGGGCATGGTGTTATGTTTCAATTCTAGTTATGTTTGACAATGTTCCTTGAAACTTGAAATGGAGGACCCCATTCTAGGACCAATGAATCCAAAACATGTATTACATATTTTGAATATATTAAATATTTAGAGTTCTTTAGTTGTGCGGCATTGGATTGAAAATGATCCATTCCAAATCAAAATTGGTTAGTAAGAAATTAATTGCATCATTATTGTTTTGAACTACCAAATGTCACAATCACCCACCTTTGTCAAGTTCTTTTCACTAAAGCGTACTCAACTTTGACATTCTATGCAACACCATTAGGTTGTGCCGCTTGTAGCTAACTATTTTCTTGCGGCACTATGAGCTTGGTGCATCTAAAGGAAATTGTAGCATTTACAATGTTGTTAGGCAAGCCAATCTACATTTGTTAGCCTCAAGATTCATGTTAAACATTTGATTAGATGAGGTGGTAGGCTATTCAATGCAGGTTGGCTATGGCTAACTTGCCTTTTGACTGCATTTTATCACACATTGATTTTGTTGAAAAGTACACTTTTCAAATCCAAACTAAAATCCAATCAATGCATTGGCACTCATTCCAAGTCACAACATTGGTGCAATTAACATATAGAGTGGTTCCCACAAATGGATCTAATGATGATGGTTAGAAATTCATCAAGGAATCGAATTATATATTTTGCAATGTTAGCAAGCAAGCCACATTGTCCAAGGCAAATTCACATATCCATGGTGTGGTGAATTTGATGTTGGAGATCATGTGATTATTGTTCTCTATTATCAAAAGTGAGGGCGTGGTGAAATTGGCTATGTCTTTTTAGCCAATTCATAGGTGGCATTTATTTATACCCACTTGGTCGTAGCATGCAAATTTGCAATGTTGCCAGCTCATCACAAAGTGAAACAGTCTAAACTAGTTTACCAACTTCCGGACGAGGCTTTATAAGTTATAATCTAGGTTTGAGGGTAGTTCCTAGTTGGTAAGTACTTGGAATTGTAAGAAATTTCTATTTCAAATTTCAATGTTTGTTTCCTATGTATAGGTTGCTAAAATTGTAGAAATGCAATAGTAGAACTTGTAGCCTATGTTGCATTCCTTGTTACCAGATGGTTTCCACAATTCATTGTGTAACCACAATTGTAACATTCCTTGATGAAAGGTCGAACCTCATGGCCGACATTTCTATCACACCTCCTCTATTAAGACATGCAATATGTGATAGGCACATATTTTGCACCTATATACTGCACAATAATCCATATTGTATAATAAATTAATATAACATTAACTCAAAATCCTAATTACATCAACAAATGAAATTTATTGCACATATGACAAGATATAAGTGTGGTTAAATCACCTTATCAATATACATCTTCTTTAGAAGTCATTTGGTACTATAGGCAAAGTCCCCACCTCTTCGTTTGGCACATGCACAACCTAGAAGGAAAGCAAGGCAACTTCTACCACAACTAAGACACCCATCATCTTGATTTGCAGAGTACCTAACTTGTGTGGGAGTAGATATATGGTTGATATTTGCAAAAATGTATTGAAAATAGGTGGGTACATGTGGCTTAGATGAATGACATGAAATTGAAATTGGCATAGATTCTAATCCTTGGTTCATGTCGTTGGGATCAAAGCCAATCCTAAATTCTTGCACTCTTGGGGCCTTTACCACTTGTTGGTGGTACAATTAACAACAAGGTTTCTAGAACTTGTTATGTAGCCATACCTATATAAATGACAACAAATAAATAATGGAAATAAATACCCTATTAATAAAAAGCACATGATAATGATTGTCATGGTTTGAACAAAAAAACACTAGACTAATAACATTCTTGGTTAAAACTTGGTCTAGGATGAACAAAGAGCAAAGACAAATATTTACTTGCACCTTCTCATGTACTAAAACATGGGTGTGAGTGTTCAATATTGATAATATATTCCAAAACTAAGTAGTACATACACTAGGAGAAAAAGGCCATTTTCTAACCAACCAGTTTTTGATTGCAAGTTGGGTTCAACTTGCCCTTGATTGCATAATTATATTTATTTCAACAAATTCCATGTGACCCACTTCACACCTCAACTTAGTCGACTTTTCGACTAGGTTGGCAAGTGTACGACGTTGACCATTGGTGCCAATTGACCATTGATTTTTATTTTTAATTAATAAATTCAGAATTGAGCTATAGTGGAAAGATCCACTTTCAAAATTTGTCATGCATTATCATGTTGATTGCTTCATTGTCTTGGTTAACCTTGTTTATGGATGGATGAATGTTGGAAAATTTGATGGATGAAATAATGTATGTGTTTTCCACTATAGTTCAACTTTGATTTGACTTTAGGTTAAACTTAACTGCAACTTTTTTATAACTTTGTTGTGATTAGTTTTCAACTTTGGTAATTTCAAAACCCCTTAATCTTGAAGTTAATACCTTTTAGAGACTACACCTTGCTAATAGAAACCTTAAGTTTGTTGGAAATTTTTGTTTCATGGTGTCTAGATGTGATAAAACATCAAATGTGGGAGAACACAAACATCTTTGTCTAAAGTCATTGGGCATGGTATTGGAGTGGTTAAAAAGTGTGGAACATTGAATTGACATGTTTTTACTTATTGAAACAAACGTTTACGTCCTGAAATTTCTTCCTTGGGATTGTTTTTCAAGGCTAAATTACCTTGATTCATTGAGTATTAGTGATTCTTCCATAAAGAAAAGTATTGCACCAACATTACTTGGAATGGTTGGTGCATTTGGCTTTGCCCCTCATGCATCCAACACACTTCCATACTCATTTGTGCTAATGTATTCCCCATAGGTGTCTAGGAACACGCATTTGCTCCATGGCAAGGAAGAACACATGAAGAAGAGGAAGTAGACATTTGTGATATTTTGTCTCAATTTTTTTGAAGAAAAAGCTTTAACCCTCTTCATTTTTAAACCCCATATCTTTCTCATTTTTAGTCCATTTTAAGTGATCTAAAAACCTATGACTAGGGATATAAAAGACCTTTTTGTCCTTCGAATGTAACAAAGCAATGTCAACAAAAGTATCTCAACATTTGAAACTGTGATAGTTTGTTTAAAATATTTTGGAATTTTTTTACAAATAGATTTATGGTGCATTATAGTTGCACTCTAATTGATATTAAACATTTAATTAACTTCAAACAGTTAACCCTAGCTTAACGAAGCTTAAGAACCATGTAATAAAAATTGTAATTGTAATTTAATTGATATTTTGTCTCAAATTTTTTGAAGAAAAAACTTAAAACCCTCTCGAGTTTCAAACCCCATATCTTTCTCATTTTTAGTCTCTTTTGAGTGATTTAAAAACTTATGGGTGTATCAACTAAATATTTACAATCTAAATGTAACAAAACAATGAAAAAAGAATTTAATCTCAAAATCCAAAATTATAATTTAATTTCAACTAAAGTAAATAGGTCTACCACCATACATTTAAGATTTTGAAGGAAGTCAACTTTTTACACATTGCTCCTCTTTTTGTTATTAAAATAAATTTGTAACCTTTCATTTAACACTTCTCATGCTACAAAAAACACTCAATTTGGTCAAAGAATGAAGAGGATATGGGTTGTTTTGTATGAGGGGTTCATGTTTGGTGATAGATTTGTTAAAATAGTTAAAAATTTTGAGATTAAATTATTTTTTCATTGTTTAGTGGCATTTGGATTTCAAAGAAATCTTGTACATCATTAGTTGGCACACCCATAACTTTTTAAATCATTCAAAATGAATTTAAAATGAAAAACATATGGGGTTTCAAACTACAAAGGTTTAAATTTTTTTTTCAAAACATTTTTGATGCACCCCCAAGTTCGTTGATAGACTTAATTTTGAGTCCAAGGTGAAAGCAACAAAAGGATGAAGAGTTGGGGTATGCTCCTAAATTCGCAACACTTCGAAGGTAGAAAGGCGTGTTGGAGCTCCGGGATGGGGACTACGATAAATGACAAGTAGGCCAATTATTCACAAAGGTCTCCACAAACCAAACAACAAGTTGGTTAATGCATAGTTTGAGCATTTTTGGTGCATGGACGAACCACGGATAAACACAAATTCATAAGATTCACCATGGCCTAAACTTGAGGGAAGCCACCACCTTTCCCCTTATAGTATTCTCTATGCTTGGCCACGGGGCCAGCACCCAAATGTCATTTTGTCCTGGAACTCCCAAGTTGGAGTCTCGAAATTCCTGAGATTGGGATTCCCACAACTTTAGAGGCCCATAACTTTGTGTGCACCTCCAATTGAGGTGAGGTTTGAAGTACAGTTGTAAGTCTCGTCGAGAGCTTTCCAACAGTATGTGTCATGCCACCTTCATGTAAGGAAATTAGGGAAATTCCTGACTTTTAGTGGTCAGGAGCCAAATTGGCAATTTGACCTCTGACCTTTTTTGGGGCCATAACTTATGTTTTTAGTACCCAAATGGACCATGTAAGCCCATTGTAGACATTTACGTTTCAAGAGCTTTCTAATGGTATAAAAAACTTTTTAATCCAATGAGTTTTGACCCCTACAATTTCCCTTTGAAAATTTGGGAGTCCATTAGGACTCCAATTCCCAAAGTGGGAGCCCACTTAGGAGTGTGTGAGTTTATTCCCTCACATTCTCCTACACTCCCAGGAGCATGAAATGTGACTCTTGGGCTTCACTTTTGGCCCACACCTTTGCAAACCCTTGCTTTAATCGTGAAACCAAGGTTAGTGTTGGAACAATTTCAAACAAAATATCATAATTTTGGATTTTGAAGTTAAAATTTTTCTCATTGTTTTGTTGCATTTGACGTTTAAAGAGGTATTGTGAATTGATAATTGGTTTACCCATAATTTTTTAAATCACTCAAAATGAATTTATAATGAAAAAGATATGGGGTTTCAAACTAAACAGGTTTTAAGTTTTTTTTCAAAAGATTTTGAAACAAAATATCACAGTTTTAGAATTTGAAATTAAATTATTTTCTCATTGTTTTGTTGCATTTGAAGATAAAAAAGATCTTGTAGATCACTAGTTGGTGTACCCATAGTTTTTTAGATCACTCAAAGTGGACCTAAAATGAAAAAGATATGGGGTTTTTAAACTAAAGAGGTTTAAAGTTTTTTTTCAAAACATTTGAAACAAAATATCATAGTTTCAAATGTTGAGATTAGACTATTTTCAAAATGGACTTAAAATGAAAAAGATATGAAGTTTCAAATTAGAAAGGGTTTAAAAAAAATTTCAACTAGAGTGCAACTATAATTTTTATCTCATATTGTTTGTCATAATTTCCAAGTTTGTAAACTACATAATAAAGTTGGTGCACCAAATGTTTTCAAAAGGTGAAGTTGGCATGATTGGCCTTTCCCAATGTCTTATGACCTTTAGTTTTTGTGGGTCAAGACTAACTTCCATCTGAAACAACACGTGCCCAAGGAAGTTCATATCTTCTTGAATGAATTCATTTTTTGCTTAATTTTCAAAAAAATGGTTTTTTTTAGTTTCCTTCAAACATATTTCAAATGTTTTGTGTGTTCCTTTGTAATCTTGGAATACATGAAAACATTATCATCAATGTAAATGATGACAAATTTGTTTAGCTTATCATGAAAGATTAAATTCATGAGGGTTGTAAACATTGGCAAGGGGTTACAAAACTTGAAAGACATGTAAGAATTTGTAAGAACCATACTTGGTTTGTTATTTTTTTAACATCCTCCCTTATTATCTTGATTTGATAATATCTTGACTTCAAATCAATTTGGTTGAAATATCAAGCCCCTTAGATAGATCGTTGATTCGGGGTAAAGGATAGTTGTTTTTCATTGTGATTGGCTAAAAACTTAATCGAAGGAGCCACCCAAGTGAATGACTTAAAATTACATTTTTTTATATTTAAAAGATCACAAGTGAAGCATAATAGTTTGGATTGTCATAATTATTTTTGGAATATTTTCCATTAATTGTAAAGTTTACATGATCAAATCTTGACACAAATCAATTTCTTTTCCATTTTCAAAGCACTCGAACTTCAAAAGTGGACAATCCTTGTTTTTTTCAAACGTCTTTTTATTCTACCAAATGTGCACCATTCCTTTTCAAAATTGGAGAGGATTTTAACATGATGATTACAAAGGCAAAAGGACTTGAATTGATGAAAATTGTTTTGATAACTGATTTGAGCACATTTGGTTCAAAAATGTTTTTGACCTTGAAAATTATGGATTTTGAAAATGTGCCTTTAACAAAACGTTGTTCATGTTTATGGCATGAATGCATAATATACATGATATAAAATCAATTTATAGTCAAAATGTATATATATTTAAAATGTAGTGTTAAATGGGGTACCCGAAATACAATTTTAAAGTTATAAATCAACATAAAAAACATGTGTCATGTGTAGTCCTTGGAAAAGGACTTTTACCTTGGCACCCTTGGTTCTTTTGACCATATTTTCACTTGATTTTGTTTAAGGCATGATAGGCAATGCACATTCTTAATTTTTTATCTTTGTTCGCAAAATGGGCTTGGTGCCTCACAATTTAACTTATTTTGTCTTATGTATCCCCCCCACTAAGGAGGTCATTAATTTATGTCTTTTAGTTACTTGAACTATTTTATGGTGCTTGTATGGTGGGGTTCAGCCAGGCATCATTTTTATCTTGTGGTTGGCCTTTTCATAAGGGGGAAAAGACTTAGGCAAATCATTTGTCAAAACATCCAAAAATTTAATAAGTGAATCAAAAATACATTGGGGAAGTTTTTTGGCCATTTTTGGCTTAGCTTCCTTCCCTAGTTGCACACTAAACAATCCATTTTTTGTGTCATGGGGGTAGTTTTGCGAGGGGCACCTTTAAGTTTGGTATAACATGTGTTAGGATATGATTGAAAATTATAAAAATGATTCACCTAACTAATCTATAACACTTATAAAATCAAATTAAAAATTTTGAAAATAAAATTTCATCATTTCATTATAAAGTGAACTTTTAAAGCAATGTAACATCTTTTGTCATAGTCCATAAATATTTTCATGGACTTTTATTACATAATAAAAACATGTGAAATGTTGAGATTTTGAAGTTATTGTAATGTTAAAATAAAGGCTTACAAGCAAGATTAATATTTTAATTTATTAATTTCTTTAAGATTATCAATAGTCTATAAAGTCCATGGTTTACTGAAAAAAAAAAATTGAAAATTGTTGTTTTGTAAAAAATGACATTACTATTCTACCAATTATAAAAATTGAAAAAACCTATATTTTTTGAATCTAACTTTTTTCCTAGCTGATCAAATTGGGGCATGTGTCACAAATTAAAAACTTGTAAATTTAAAGTTCATGTATTCAACATGCCTTCTATTGTCAAATGGATATTTTACATTCCCAAACCACCAAACATTCAAATTTCAAAATTTGAAAACGTAGAATTGTGAACTCCACATGTGCCACTTTTGGTCCATTTTAGTGTGTATTCACGTGACTCACTTTCCACAAACTAAAATTTAAATTAGTTCTAATTCTAAAACAACAATTAAGTATATTTTAACATCTACCCATGTAAACTTGTATTTTGCATTTAAGTTCACTAAGTAAAAGTTAACCTTGGTGTCAACCTTGACTTTATTTTCACTATAAAGGATGTTTATTTGTAGGCATTTAAAAATGTGTTACATAAAATTGCATCAAAACTATTTAAATCACATAAGGTGAGATTTTTAAAAAAATGAACTCCTCTAGTGAATAGGGTTTTGGCACACTAAAGTGTTTGATTTTTGGTGTCACAAAGGCAGTTTGGGGGGGGGGGAGGGGTACCTTTAAGTTTGGTACAATATGTGTTGGGATATGATTGAAATTTATAAACGAGATTCATTTAACTAATCAACAACATTTGTAAAATCAAATTTGAAAAATTGAAAATAAAATGCCATCATTTCATTACAAGATGGACTTTTAAAGTGATGTAACATCTTTTGTCATAGTCCATAAAAAACATTTATGGACTTTTATTACATAATAAACATGTGTGAATTTATTTTTTCCCTAGTATGATTGTGAAGGTATTGTAATGTTAAATAAGGGCTTACAAGTAAGTTTAATATTTTAATTTATCAAGATTTCGTAAGATTACCAATAGTCTATAAAATCCATGATTTATTAAAAAGAAAAAGTTGAAGATTGTTGTTTGTAAAAAAGGACATTATTACATTACATAACAATGGCCAATTATAAAAATTGAAAAAACTCATATGTCACAATTTAGAAACTCGTAAGTTTAAGTTTTAGGTATTTCACGTGATTACTACTTTTAAATGAACAATTTTACATTGCCAAAACACTAAACATTTGAATTAAAAATTCAAAAAAGTAAAATTGTGGACTCCACATGTGCCACTTTTGATACCACTTTAGTGTGCCAAGACCCAACAATTCTACTCCTAATGTTATTTTAAATATTGGCTTTACCATTCTTTATGCCATATGCACCAAAATGGGGTTAGCCACCAATTTGGTTTTGACTCCCAACCATTTCACTATGTATGGAATCATGAACAAATCCATAACTCATGAATCTAAAAGACAATAAACCCCCTTGTTATTCACTTTACAAATTACCTTCAAGAAATTGAACACTTTGGTTAAAACATTTACCTTAATCTCAAATCCACTTTGATGGAGATTTTATTCACCCAAGGTGGATTGGGGCAATCCTTCGCCAAGTGATGAATATATCATAGTTGAAGCATTTGACCTTTGAAAGGTCCCCCTTTGCCTTCTTTTCCATTTGGCTTCTTTACTAGTAGCCTCGCTTTATTGTGTACTATGGATTTATCCAACTTTTGCTTGTTTTGTGGGCCCTTATTACTTGGCTTGTCTTCTATGTCACCTTGCTTTAGAAATCTACTCCACAACATTGGGGATCATTGTCTTCTATACATTACATTAGTTTCATCAAGCCTTGGCAAGTTTTTGGAGTGTTTCTTCTTTGAAACACCAACCTACATGCCCAAGATTACAAGCTTCACAAAAATGCCAACATTTTTGTGAACTCTTTTTTGATAGGTTCAAGAGTTAACTTTGCATTAAATTCCTCCACATATTTCATAAGGGCATTAAGCCCTTCTCTTTGTTGAAGCTCCAAGTATTCCATTCCATCCTTGAAAACTTTGTGGTGTAGAGTGAATTTTTTGTTCAATTGCTATTTAAACTCTTCCCAAGTTAGGGTGGTGATTAAGTTTGGCACTTCTTGTTGCTATGCCGTCCATTAATCTAGAGCGTGATCTTTCAACAAGGTCTAGGAAGTTTAAAGTCGCCCCAAATTTGTAACCAAACACTATGTCTCCATGTAGGCCTCCACTTGGATGAACCATTGATGCACCCAATGTACCTTCACTTCCTTTTTATTGAAGGGATTTAGATGTTGTGCCTTCATTTGTTGATGCCCCACTTGTAGGCGCCATCATGGCTCCTTGCTTGATGAAGGCTTGCATCAAGGTTTGGTGAGTTTCATTTTGCTTTGTTATCATAGTCTAGAAGGATTTAACCAACTTTGCCACTTCCCTAGCTAGTGCAGGGTTTGCCACCCCGATCGAAAGTCCCATTGTGATTTGCCCTCAAGTCGACTTTGCATGAATGTCTTCCTAGCCTTGGGATTGGTCCTTTCTTGCACTTTGTGAGCCCAGAATTTCTCCTAACGTCTCAAGTTTCTCCTTGAGTGATTTCCCACTCTTTTGTTGCCTTAGTTGAAATGAAAATGGCACAATCAGATTGTCTTCATTTGAGGAAGTTAGTGTCATAGGAACTTCCTCCTCTTGGGTTGATTATTTTCTTTTATCCATTGCAAGTGACAATTTTTTCCCTTGGGTGGAGAGTCCTCTTTTTCCACCCCACCTTGGTAGCTTTCCTTCGACTTGGTTTTGGGGGAGACAGATCTCCTTTCACAAAAGCCCTTATAGCCTTATCCATGTCGGAGTTCAAATCCTCACCTAATATCATTGTTCTGAATTTGGCAAGTTCCTGAACCTTGGCCTCCTAGGCCTCTTTCTCTTTCCCCTCCTTGAACTTGTACTTATGTTTACGCTTATTAGCAACAACCAGAGTTGGAGTTGTGTCCATTATGCCCTCGTTTTCCAAGTCTCTCTTGGAGTCCCACTCTGATACCACCTTTTGCCCCTGGATGCCCCCTCAAGCACGTTATAGCACTCTTCAACCTCCTAGAATGAATCTAAATCATTTGCACAATGGCCAAACTACAAGCTAGTAAATCCCTACCCAAAACCCTAATTTCAGATTAATGCCCTAACCTAGGTTTTTCCTTGCATTAAGGCGAAAGGGACTCAGCCCAATGCAGACTTTCAATTTGGTCCAATGCTTTGTTGCTGGGAGTCCTTTGACTCTGTCTAGTAGCCTAACCACAAATCTACATTTAGATTATTTCAAACAAGGACAACAATGTCCTCTCAAAAACCCTTTGCCGAACTTATTACTCTTATGTGCCAAGCAGCAGCTTATCACACCAAGAGTCGACCATGAATTGATAATCTTGTCGCACAACCCATGCCGATATGGGGGCCGCCCCATGGTGGTCCTGACATGGGCTCAACTGGGTGAGTCTACTTTTGGTCTTGCCCATAAGGGCATGTCACACAGCCCTTGGACCAACCTGAATTTTTTTTTAAAAGTCAAAAAATGTGGAAAGAACTGTTAAAGAACCAGTGGTTTTTTAATGAAAACTGGCAGTTGTTTGAGGGTTTTGCTATACCTAGAGCTGTTGGATCATCGATTCTGCTGTTTTTGAAATACTCGCAACCTGTCAGTTGTTTGATTCTGATTTTTTAACCAAAAAAACCTGGAACCAATGGAGAAGTTCTCGGATTCTGATTCTTTTGAAATACCCAAAACAGCTACAGTGTTGTCCTCATGGTATGGACTTTTAAACATACCAGACTGGTCCTGGTATTGGGGTTGTGTTTTTTCCCCATACCTGGCAGGTACTGTTGTATCTTTTCAGGTTTGGCACTGAGGTGCTGAATAATTAATTTAATTTTCAATTCTTAATTCGATGGTTAAAATTTGAATTCTGAAAATTTCAGCACTCTCTTTTAAATGTATTATAACCATAATTAAAGATAAATTTAGTGCTTTTGTGGTTAGGTGGTCAATAAATTATTGCTGAAAGTTACTCGGAGAGGTTTAGGGATGGAACTTGGTTGGCTGCATGAATTTTTAAAATTCTTGTCATAACTAACTACTGTTAATATCCAAAAAATTTGACAAATTAAAAAATTATTTAATTTATGCCAAACCTGAAAAGGTTCTATGGTATTGGTATTAAATAAAATTTTAAAACTTGCACACCAGTCCGGGCCTGGTTGAGAACAGGCATGAGGCAGGTTATATGGTTTGTTATTACCCCAGGTCCCATACCAGGTTCATACTGGTATAAGGTTGATATTGCTTCAGGTCATAGCTGACTGGTATGTTCTTCAATATCAGTACTCATACCAGTACTCTATACCCAGTTGTAATCTATATATCTACAATATGGACATGAGAACTGGGCTGTTCAGGAAGGGCTTGTGCAAGGCAGTATTTGGGGATCCAAATTCTCAAAATAGCCTCCTTCAAGGTACTCACTGGGTCCAAAGAATGTGGTACAATTTTGCACTTATAAAGGGGCCGCTGAAATTCATTTGAGAGGAGATGAGGCACTTGGGTGCAAGGTGCCATCCTCTCTTGATGCAGAAATTTCAGAAATTTCAGTGAGGGTAAGGCAGGATTGGAGCATAAAGTAAAGAAATTCTAGTTGTTCTTTATGTTCATATAAGGAGCAATGGTCCCTGCCCCAGACTGGGCTCGCCCATTAAAAAGAATTAAGAGGCACAAGGAAATGCATCTGGGTAATCAAAATCTGTCATACTTTTATCTCATGTGGTTGACAGAGACAATAGCCAGGGCATATCCCCTAGCTGATCTTTAGTGTTTGTTCTGGTGTATCCATCCAGGCCATGTTCGAGAGCATGATCAGTTTTTGCTAGGAATTTGCGTAACGTGATCCATGTTGAGATTGAGATCATGACAAGTTAAGAAAAATGTTCTAGTTTATGCTTACTTAACTTAGAACTAGACCCTTTTTTCTTTGCTTAGATCCTTGGCTTTTGGAGGAAAAAAAAACACTTCTCTAGAGTAACTTTATGCTTATTTAACTTAAAAGTAGACCCCTTTTTCCTCAGATCTTTGACTTTTGGGAGGGTCCCAGAAGATTAGACGGCAGCAGCATCACGAGCACAGCACAGGGTCTACAGTCCCACAGCAGCTAAACAATCCAAACAGATGAGGACGACAACTGATCCATCCAGCCAGCATAGGAGACAAAAATAATCAAAACAACCAATAAATTGTTGTTGATGATGTTTGGAAGGATCTGATATTGTTCAGAAGGCTCTGTTCAGCTTATTAAAAACACTCTGCAACTCAAAAAGATGCTGCTGTTTCTAGTACTTCTTGTCGCTGAAGTTCAGTTCAGTCCAGTCCAGCTTTGGAGGAGCTGCTTCATCATGTGCAGGATGTTCTTTGGACAGGGCATTCGTTTCCAGCCCGGTTCTACTCAGTGTTTTTTTCCCCCAATTTTGTGATGTTGCTGAAGTGATAATCATCCCCACAAGTATGTTTAGCCAAGTTTTACAATATTCAGAATTTCATAGTAGAAAGTCTGAAGCACCCTTTGAGACTCTAAGAAACTGTGGAGATTTTTGGCGATATTTTTTCACTAAAACAGGGAATTTGTGACAAAATATACTTTTTCACAAATTGGCGAAAATTTCTCACCTAAAAAAATACTTGTTCTATTCAGTGTTTTTTGAGGAATTATTGTTTTCAGCCAAAGTGTGAATCATCCATAGGAAGATGTAGAAAAAGTGACAATTGACCCGTTGGAAGATTTAGCCAAATTTGGCTACAAACCATATATGAACTACAAAACTTTAATCATCCTTCTATATTTTTGCCTGCACACTGAAAACCAAATATCAAAATCTGATAATTTTCACCATTACCCCCTTTGTTTTAGCTATTGAAAACCTCCAAAATCACTTAATTTTCAAATTTTTCACTTTTACTTTCGCTCTTTGATGAAATTTCTCCAATTAAAAAAGCAAAGTTTCTACTGGGCTCACTCATTAAAATCAAGACTTCTACAGGTCCTCAAACTAGTTTGGTCTTGCTACCTATTAGTGGTTCTTGTCCAACCTTTTGGGCATTTGGGTGGTGATCTAGCTAGGTTTGTGACATATATATATGTTGATTCTCTCCATTTGGCAACAAAATAATCCTCTCTCACTCATACAAAGGATTTTTGTTAAAGAAACGCACAAAAATCACTAGATATTGAGGAAACGTTTTGTGACATCAGCATAATTAGACAATAGGTTCCAGCAGTTCGCCAAAATATAACAAGATTCTGAAATTGTTCTACTCTCCTCCCTGACCTTTCTGGTGAGATCTAGTTTTGATCTTAGAACAAACTCTTTCATTCAGAGGAAGATTCTTGACCAATCTTTGCACTGAAGGATCCATTCCTTTCATTGGACCAAGATCTTTAGAATTAAGTGGGTAATCTACTAAGATTGGAATAGTTTTGGGATGGGGTGACCTTATAGAAGGTTTAACATACTTTAGCCGAATGGCACAAGGTCCCAATAATGTTAATGAAAGGTATGAAGGAAAACATTCCCTCCTATTTTATCTCAAATCAAATAGTACAATCTTGCAATTCTAGCAATTGCTCTATGGGTTTGTGGACAATTTGTGCGGATTCAACTGTGGGGTTGCACTTGCTGCATTCCATAAATCCATTTACTATGGACCAAAGTAAATCAAAGATCTAGATGTTTGGTCAAGGGTATTAAGGTATTCTTTTTTTTACTATATGCATTCTATTCAAATTTCAATCAAGTTTCCTGTAATAGGTATAAACTAAATATTACATATGACTACTTTGGGTTATCTACCTTTGGTATGTAGACCTACCTAAGGTATGTAGGATTGTAAAGTCTGAGTTTGGTGTCAATGGAATTTTAAAGTATGGTGTAAAATAACTTTCAATAAAGTACCAAAAAAGTACAAGAACTTTAACCTAAACCTCAAATTTTGATATATGGGAAGGTGTAAATACTAAATTATGTTAAATGTCCCTTGAACTATATATAGATTGAAAAATTTGGAGGCCATTAGGTACACCTTTAGGTTCATTTTGTGCTTTCCAAATGGATGGGAGAGTTTATTTATTGCAAATTCTCAGTCTTACTGAGACCTAGAAGGTATACCAAAGAGAATAGACCTATAGAATACTGGTTTTCATGTTGTACCAAGATGTTCGAATGTGTGATTAAGGACATGATGTTTTCATGATATGCAAAGACATAAAATCATTATCCAATACAATTTTTAGGGAAAGAAGTCTTGTGTGGAGAATGACCTTTTGTTTGACCATATTCTTCCACGTTAAGTTTACCAAGATACAACACCTCAATGTTGAATGAGATAACCAGCTCAAGCCTGCAACAAACTAACCCCTTTCAACATGTCACATATTTTGGATTTGAAATTGTAAAACAATCTGACTCATCTAGTGAAGTCCCATAGTACTAAGGTGCCTGAATCACAAACAATCTATTCTATGATCCAAGGAGGTTTGCCCACTAATGTGGCCTTTCTTATATTTCAAAAACGTTCAAGCATAACAAAAATCTCAGAGAAACTTTGGATTGGAAGAATGTGTTCCCATGCTCAATAGACATATAGGTCTTGGAATCTATAAATGCTAGATCTAGGAATGTTGAGCACTTCTTTGTGTTCACATGTGCACTTCACATGTGATAGAAACTAGAGATCAAAATAATAATAATAAACTAAAGATTCTTGATTTTTGCCATAACCTAAAATTTTACTATAACAAACTTTCCCCCCCCCCCCCCACCTTTTGCCCTTTTTTTATCAATCTCCTGAACCCTGGGTAAAACACCATAAAAAAAAAAATGTTTTTTAACATA
>Ga0116231_10007626_pt1 | contig 19636 bp, 16 predicted proteins | sample S1TSphgellanicum_2_FD_89695 | JGI IMG/M metagenome (GOLD analysis project Ga0116231, IMG submission 89695) | Host-associated microbial communities from peat moss isolated from Minnesota, USA - S1T2_Fd - Sphagnum magellanicum MG | ecosystem: Host-associated > Plants > Peat moss > Unclassified...
AGTACATATTGGAAGCTAAGAAACAAAAGAGGGGACACAAGAAGAACCACAGGGATATATAAAAAAAAAAAGGGGAAAAAAAAAAAGAAAAAAAAAAATTTAAATCCCCCCCCCCCCCCCCCCCCCCCCCCCAAGGGAAAAAGAAAAGCCCTCTTGAGTGCGTGTTCAGCTTCTCATGGGCTGCACGCAAATTCTAATCATAGAATTGATTGTCATGGTTTTATTTTACTTTTGGAACAAATGGAGAAATCTATTGCAAAAAGAAAAGAAAACAATAGTCCCAAGTTGGGGGAGGGAGCAGCAACCCACAAAGACACAACTAATCAAAGAAGCTAATTAGATTTGGTAGTTAACAATTCCAACCAAGTCATCAACTGTCTGTAGCACAAAATGTGAGGGCAACAACTCTTGTTAAAACTATGTAGGTCTTCTTTTTCAGCAAAATGACCTTATCAATCAGCTGAAGAGTCTCATCCATTCCAGCCTACCATAGGCCACAACACCGTCCAGAATCATATGACCCAGTCTCAGATCACAGATCTCTGATCCTTCAAACCTTATCATCTCTTTTCGTAGGCACCATATTATCACATCTCTTAACAGAGTCCAGATTGAACTAATTAAACTCCGTATAAGCCTTGAAGAGTTTCTTATTGAATAAGCACTACATGATGTCAAGTCTCTTCATCTTGCCTTCTAACTGCAAGGGATGTTTCAATGTAAAAATAATGATGGCAGCTCAAGTCCATGCCAGTTTAGCTCTAGGACATTCATAGAATCCATGACGAAGGGTTTTAGAAGTAGCTCGGTCACACATAGGCCAATTGATATTCACATCCTTACACATTTGCACTCTCCAAGCATGGATAACTATGTCCTAGGGGTACATGACCAAATAAATCCAGCACCTTTCTTTGTACAAGTCTTCCTCCAATCATTCCTCCATCTAACATTGTAGCTAAGAGACAAGAGGTCAAGCCATTTCTTAAGCATTCATGTTGCAGGGATTCCCTATTGCTTAGCAGCAACCTTCTTCCTTTCTTAATACTTTGGACTGAAAGGAGGAGTTCCATCAAACCAAGTCCTCATTCGGATAAAATTGTATGGTTTTCATCTTGCCATGAAAGAGGTGAAAAAATGTTCTTGAACTTTTCTCACAATAGACATGCATATAATGTGCCATACACTATTTTGCAATTTGTCCCTTATTGCACTTCATTAGGATATTGGACCTAAAGTTACCATTGTATGTCGCAAGCTCTACAAAACATTTCTAGCCAACACTAACCTTTGCACAATGGAAGAACTTTTTGATTGTGCAAACCATGTGTTGTGGGTTGTATTCTATGTTACTAGTTTAGAACACAAGCCATTTTCCTTGAACCATTTGTTGTTTATGGGCATGGAGTTTTGTTTTCCAATACTCTAAAAGCTTTTCGATTATCCTCTCTCAAATGTCGCAATAATCTTCTTTTAATTGGTACTCATTTCTCAATTTTACCCAACTATTGAATTTTTTTGGTCACAGGATTCTACAGGTCACCAATTGTTTTGAGACCATTGCAGTTCAATTGTTTTGCCCTCAGGATGGACACCCCAAATTCTTATCTCTGAAAGTATGTTGACCACCAAATTTTTACGTTATTTATGCCTTTTGTTAAAGTAAGGGGGTTTGGGCAAATGGTTTAATTCATCAACTTTTAAGCTTCGCATAAGTCATTCTACAATTTGAAACCTGCTTCTATTAGGCAATGTTGCATTAAACCCCATTAAATATTTTGCACTCATTTCTTGTGCTTAGAAAGTAGGGTTTTGTTCATTTAACATCTCCAAAAGATCTACATATTATAATCACGAAGTTCAAATGCCATCAAAATCCACTTATATAACATAATTACGAAAGCCTAATTTGGGTCCCCAAGATTCAACCCTCCAACAATATTCTTAATATACCTTACTCTAATCTTGGTGTTGGTGTCCTACCTACTCCAAGATAAGTCCATAGGATAGCCTTGCATTTTTGAATGGTTTTAATTGACCTCGCTCATATACCATAAAAAATTAGAATGTTGAACTCAACACTAAATTGACAATGGTCATTCTACTAGTTAATGGAAGGTGGAATGTACTCCAAAAGTGGAGCTTCTATTGGATTTGCTTTGTAAGAAAGGTGTCTATGTCTTGTATCTCAAAGTTTAGTTACCTAGCAATTCAGAAATTTCTCCATCTATTGCCCATTTCCATCAGCATTTCCTAATCCAATTAGGTCTAAAATTTAAACAACCATGCCAAAACGCCATTTTCTTTTGCCACTTGAGTTCTAGCCTTGAAAATTTCAAAAACTTGTTTAAAAGTCTCATTACATTATTTATAAAATCCTTGTCTAGAACTAAGGTGAGAAAAATATCATCAACTTATTGACATAAGGTTTGTTCCTTCTCGCCTCTTGGCATCAGAATTCTTTAATCATTTTAGTATGCACTACATCTTTGAAAAAATATATTTAGGACCTATCCCACAAATAAAAAAAGATATGGGACAAGTGGGCAACTTTGCTTCACACCTCTTTTGATTGAAAATGAAGGAATAATTCTACCATTAAGAAGGATGGAAGATTCTACATCTTTTTAAAAAAAACCATTTCAACAAGCTCCTCAATAACCCCTACCTTCCTCATGGTTAGGAATAAAAAGTCCCAAACAACTTTATCATAAGCTTTTGCAAAATCGAATTTGACAATAATTAAATCCTGCTTAGTGTGTCTTGCCCAAGCAATAGTTCTATGTGTCAAAACTACATTGTGTAATGTGTAACTCAAGGGGAGGAATGTGAATTGGTCATCGTTGATCACCCATCAACATTGGTTGAAGGTGAAGTTACAATGTTTTGGTCTAGATCTTGTGGGCTACATTCAAGAACAAAATAGGGTGCCAATTCCCCAACTTGTCCTTATCACCATTATTGAAATAATCACCCCGTTAGTGACTTTTTGGGGGAATTTGTCAATTACAATGGAGTTTTCAATCATATTAAAATAATCCTATTTTACAATGTGCCAAAAGTTAAGAAAGAATTTTTATAAAATGCTATTGGATTCAAGAGTGTTGCTTCTTACTAACGTTTTTGCCATTTTGTGAAATTGTCTTCCTATTGAAAAGGTTTAGATAAAAATCAACAACTTACATAATAACACATGACAAAGATCTACTTAATCTTTGGTAGTGACTACCTTTTGATTCATTTCCCACAAATGACCCATCAACTTATCCTTGGTTACATTTTTCTACTATTTTAACTATACCACCAAAGTTAAAGGGCAATTCTTCTTCGACTATTAGTTAATTTTTAAAGATTTATCTTCTAAGTATTTCCTAATTAAGCAAAAAGGGTAGGATATTATATTTGAAATGTTTTCCTTTCCTTTTGTGTCATTTATACTAATATTGGGCGGGTATCAAAATTTTCTAAAACCTGCTAAATGTGATTTTCATAAAATAATTTATAGAAGGTTCTGATTTTCACTCTTTAATTTAAAAAAAAATTATACATGAGTGTAAGGTATCAACGGTTTTTTAAATGTTTGAACCAATTTTTATAATGTTGGTTTTTAGAAATTAGAAATGTAAAAATCCACCAATCCATGTAAATGAATTTAATTTAATCTAAATGACGTAATTTAGCTTAATGTACTTTAGGTTAACTTAGTTTTATTTATTTATGCTTAATTTTGTTTTAAATTTCTATTTTAATTTAATTTAACCTAGTTGAAATTGAGCTTATGTTAACTTAATTTAGTTAAGTGTAGCAAAATTTAACCTAATTTGATCAAGTTTAACTAAGTTTAGCTAATTAAAACTTTGTTTAACCTAAAAAATTATAATTTAGTTTACTTTATCTTAGTGAACCAAGTTCAACCAAGATCAATCAATTTTAGAATGAAAATTTTAGTTTAATTTAATTTAACCAAATTTTTTATAAAATAAATTAGTTCAACCTATTTTATCTGAATTTAACCAATTTAAACCAAATTTAGCCTATATATTTTAGTTTAACCTAATTTAATTTAACCAATTTTAACACACTACATCTTAATTGAACTTAGTGTGGCCAAGTTTAGCCTTAGTGGTTTTTTAAAATTTATTTTAGATTAACCTAAGTATCATAATTTAACATATTTTATCCATGTTTCATCATGTTTAACCCAAGTATCATAATTTATTTTAATTTAATCAGGTTTAACCAAGTTTGGTTTAAATAATTTATTTTATCCTACTTTAGCCATGTTTAACCAAGTTTATCCAAGTTAACCTAAGTAACCAAATTATTCATGTTTAGTCATGTTTTGCCTTGTTTAAACACTAGGAGAAAAACCAAGTTTTTTGACTATGGTTTCAACTACGTTTCAACTACATTTTGAAGTTGAAAATGTCATTCCAACTGTAAAATGTTTTTTTCAACTCAAAATGACGTTTTCAATTGCCTACCATAATAGTTGACAATGTTGAGTTGAATTCACAACACAATCAAAGCCTACCTACACATCTTAATTTTTCAACCAACATTGAGGTGACAAAATTTTAGTTGAAAGTGACAAACCATTTCAGTTGATGAAACAATTTTGACTTTTGGATGAAGCTCATATGCCTTCATCTAGATCTCAAAGTTGAACTTTCAATTATTTTTCAACTTCATGAACTGTCAACTGATGCTTTTGCTTGGTGTCAAATGTTGCAAGGGGAATGGTGATTGACTCGTAGGTGAAGGGAAATATTCAATTACACCTCGTGTATAGTGAGAATGGAATTTTGAAATTTGAAATATCAAGGTTTTTAGCGTATTATTCCTCACCACATGGATGACAACATTCAGACGTGAACATGACACATGGTTATTTTGGTGTAGGGTGCTAAACATACATGAAGTTGAAGTAAAGTTGCATTGTTTAGTACATTACAGTTGACGAAAAGTTGAAAAGCAAGTAAACATACATTGAAATAATTTGTGTAGGGGGTTAAAAAAGTGGTGACAGGTCAACTAAGTAAGTCCAAATATAGTTGACGATTGATAATTATTGGTTCCTCTAATTAATCAACATAGACTCCTATAGTAAAGCACAAATAATCCAAAAGTGGACAGAATGTTGATGGGCCAACATTAAAAGCACCAATTTGGATTTCAAACTATATGCTTGTTGCATGGTGACATGTGCCAGTTCATGGTTTGCTGCAATATACACATGTGTCAATTTACAACGTCAAAGTCAACATGTTGTGAAGTATGACAATCGTAAACATGTCAACTATAAACTAGTTAAATTAAGTTGAAAAAAAGTTGGAGTATAGTTGAAAGTAAGTGGACACATATACATATGAAACCAAAATGTTGACCGACCTAAAGAAAATGAGTAGTCCTTAGACTGTTGACAAATAGTCGAACGGCCTACATCATAGTTGGAAGATGGAAGAAGGGGACAAATAGTTGCAAACATGTTGGCAAATTTTGAATGCATCAACTCACTATCAATTATAGAAGGGCATGTATAGTTGTAAAATTGTCAACAAATAGTTCAATGCACTACATCACCTTTGACTACTTGCAAGTATAATAATGATAGGTAATTGTTGAGAGTTTAACTATCCATGTTCTCTAATATGGTCTACAAATAATGGAAATAAAAGCGCATGAATTACAACTGCATGTAGTTCATGGCAACAAAATTGTTCCAAGATCAGTCACAAAAAACTGAATCTAGAATCAAAACATGACAAATAGTCTTCAAGCTATGTATCCAAAATTTTGTGAACAAGTGTTTTCAAGCTTGAATTGCTATATCTAAAGTATCAGTTCTCTATGCATGAGCAACATATTTGCAATCCCACAAAGTGGTGGTCCCAACAACATCCTTGAGTTGCTCCTGAGGTGGATCATTTTGAAGATTTGGAATAATCAAGCCAACCTTTCCATCTAAGGCCTCTTCAATTCCAATTGAAAAATATTGTTCTGTTATTACTGCACCATGAAAGCAATCCAGAAATGGGAGTCCCCTGACATGTCCGGTCGCCCTTGTTGTTGGGGATCTGAAGCCCTTTTTAATTCCTATGAATGTAATTTAAGACTCCTTTGAAACTCATGTGACCCTTTGTACAGCAAAATTATATAATGTCACATGGGCTTTTCTTTTAATATGCTCTCATTTTGGGTTCCACATATATCTTTCAATCAATGGTTTTCCTTTTTCTTTCTTGAAAAATAAAATTTTGAATTTGTAATGTAGCCAGAGTTGTCATCATCTATCTAAGATGGTTTAGCCAAACTTGGCTAAAAAGTAAATATAAAAGTAATTAAGCATCCTTCCATATTGTTGGTTATCAATTGGAACCTGATGTAAAATCTGGTGATGTTTTATCATTAAAAAACGTTGAGATTTGGCCCTCAGAAGTTCCTCTCAAGAAAACATGTTTTCCACAGTTTTGAACAAAATTTGCCAAAGTATTTCTTAAAACAATGCTTTTGATATCTCTGACTTTTAGCTCAAATTTATTTTTGTCTTTTACACAGTAAAAACCCTCACCATCAACCACATTTTGTCCTCAGCCTGTGCCGTTGGCCCAAAGTCTGAACTGGTTACCCAAATAATTTTTCCTTACAAAACCGTTTTTGTAATTGAATTGAAATTGCAATGACAAAAACAGCTGAAAATTCAATATCACCTTAAGTCTAAAAATTTCGAAATCACCTTCATTATATCCTACTTGTTGGGGGCTTTTCCAAGGGTAGGTCAAGAGCGCAGCAAGAGGCACTGTGATTTGGGAGATCTCAACATGGCAAACAAACAAACCAAATAAACCACCTTCCTCCATATGATAGATCTCTGTGGTTTCATCCATCTTTATGTAAGATATACATGTGTTGTTATCACATCCTAGTGTCAAGTCATCAGACAATCTATATGTTGTTTGCAAGAATGTGACATATTAGCCTTGGCACAAAGCAGGACACCTCACCCAAAACAGAAAAATGGAAGTTTGAGAGAGCCATGGTCCATGTAACACATCTGTGAGATAAACTAAGTTGCACGATTTCATCCATTTTGCTATGTAAGATATATGTGTTGTATGTTAAAATTTGACATTAACTTGTAATATGTCTTGTGGTAGCATTTCAGTGTTTGACACTGGGCCTAGTGTCTAAGGAGAAATCATATCCTATTGCAATGATACTTAGGATATACTAATTGACACCTGAAGCCTATATAGGTAGTACCATCATGAATTGACAATGTTTTTTTGTTTTTCATTTTTGTAATATAACTAGGAGCAGGTATAATCAGGTGGTAGCATTAGGAATCACTAGTTAATGAATTTTTTAAAGAATTGACGAGGGCCTGCAAAACCGGTGGACATGTGGCTTAATTCAAAGCAACGCGAAGAACCTTACTAGGACTTGAAATGTTGTGAATCTTCTTGAAAGAGAAGATGCCCTGGAGAATGCAGAGACAAGTGGTGCATGACTGTCATCAACTTGTGTCACAAGGTGTTAAGTCCTGCAACGAGTGCAACCTTTGTGTTTAGTTGTCATCATTTAAGTTGGAACCCTCCACAAACTGCCGATGATAAGTCAAAGGAAGGTGAGGATGACATCAAGTCAGCATGTCCCTTATGCTTAGGTGACACACATGCTACAATGGTTAGGACAAAAGGTCACAACCCCATGAGGGCAAGCTAACCTTTAAAACCTGGCCGCAATTTGAACTGCAAGCTGAAATCCATCTGCATGAAGCTGGAATCACAAGTAATTCACCAGTTAGCATACGGCAATGTCTGCTTCTTTCAGAAAACTCCATCTAAAACGTCCAATGATGGCCGCTTTCTGTCTGCAGGCAAATCTCTGGAGACTTCTCTTCATTGGAAGTTCCATAAACAGGAGATGCTTCCAGATACTGAAGGCCAGATAATAACAAAGTGATGATATTGATGTTCATATGGCCATGATGCCTCTGCACAAAATGTTCAAAAGCTTCCTCACCATACCCAGACATGGCATACCCTCCAAGCATAGGGTTCCAATAGCCTTCACCACATGTGGGCATCATGTTGAACACTGTGTTGTGTCCTCAATGCTCCAACATCTCAAATGCACATCAACAAGGTGACTGCCCATGAAGGCATCAACCAGGCAAACAAATTAAATAATCTGTTCATGAAGAACCTTCCATCCTCAAGTGCTGCTACACTGGCACACACACCAGCAACCAACAAACAGTGACTGAATCTGGCTCCAACCCCTTCCCCCTTGTATTTATTGAGAAATCTTTAATGCCTTTTGCCCTTGCCCTATTTTCATGTGTTGCAACATGATGGCAGTGCAAGAAAACACATTGAGTGCATGCATCTTGTTCATCACACTCCAAGCTTTCCCCATGCTCAATTAGGCATTTACACTAAATGACATCGGACTCGAGCACCATTCTGAACGATCTGATTATGAACATGCCTGACCTCATTAACAGCCCCTACGCTAGCACACACATTCTGCAATCTGATCAAAGTTACAGCATGTAGCTCCACCCTGGTCACATTCCAGAGGCATTTTTCAGAACAGTTCCACTGCCTTCTGCCCTTCCCCACATTTCACATGTTGCAAAATCACGGTATTCCAAACAACCCCATTGTGCATGGGCACCTTACTCAAAACTCTCCAACCATTTCAGTCAAGAATGCCCCTATCTTTCACATCAGCTTCTGCAATAGATACTGCAGGATCTCATTATGAAAATTGGAGGCAAATTGTTGTCAGTGTTGACGTCTATCATAGATCTCCAATCACTGGGATCTGCCCAATACAAATTACCCTGATAAGATCAAAAGAAGAAGTCATTCCTGACTACAATCTGCTGTAAAAATCCTCTGTTTTCTGCTGTCTCCTGCACTTCAACCTATACATACCTACTCTGCTCACCGGTATACCAGTTTCCTCTTCTTGCAGACTCATACAAGATCCCCACATCATATGCACAAATTTATGCAGCACCCATTGTACAATCTTCATGATAAGTAATTTTCAATTTCAGAGGTCACAACATCCACAACAAATCCAGGGCCACTGACACTGATGCTGAATACATCAAATCTGAGACTGCATCCTGCTCCATGATCCTTCAAAGACCACCTAGGTCTTTCTCTCTAAAGGAATAGTAGGTCCTAAAGCTCTCCCAGGTGTATGATGTTCTATCACCTTGTATGTCAGTATTGCTGGAAGACAAAGAATGTGAAATAGCTGAGACTTCAACCTACAAAGAATATAATTGCTGACAAAGGTTTGTCAAAGATTCATTCTTTGTGCTGTGACAACAGGGAGTTGCCTCAACAATTCCTTGAAAGACAGGAAGTCTGCACTCTGCTTCATGCCCAAGCTGCGTGGACTCAGCTGGTCATACAATAGCTTACACCAGTTACAAAGCAAGCTAAGATATGAATGCCCTTCAACAGCCTTCAAAAACCAGATAAAAATTTTGCACACTTTAACAGCCTTCCAAACCATAATGGCAATAGAAACATGACCTCATCACCACCGTCAGGACAGAAGCTATCAAATCCCATTTGCAGTGACCTTGTCATTGTTTTCCTTAGAATTGAACTCAACGCTTCAAGATAAATCAGCGATTAGAGCAAGACTTACAAAGAACCAACAAAAAATATCGGATTGTGATAGGAAAGAATGAAAACATGCACTGCTGCCTGAAATGCCTGATTGTAGAGAAGCCACATGACTTGAATACAAAGAAGTCTTCATGGCACCATGTTTGGGGAAGCCATACTGCCAGAACTATGCACTTTAATGTAAGAGAAGCTCTTCAGCCTTGCCTTCATGAAGCTTGGATTAGAATGTATCAGCAGTCATAGCGACAGAAATGCAAAGAAGGAAACCCAATCTGACAGCAATCATGCCAATAGCTGGTGTTGTTACCTGTGGCATGTGTGTTGACCTGTGCAATGGAACCTGCACCCAGCTGCCACTCCCAATCCAATTGTAAGCAACGCACTCCAAACACCTACAACATACCACTTCAGCACCTGTGTGATGGGTCAACCTCTTGCATCCTTCTAAAAACTCAGTTCTATCTCAAGTTCGGCCTAGGAAAAATTCAAGAGAAAATATTTGAGAGGAAAACCAACAGGGGAAAACATGAGTGCCAACATAAGAGAAGAAATCCTTCAAGCTGCAGTGTGATACTTCAGGACTAGATTTCACCCGCGCCTCCAAAACCTAGTCTGCTAACACCTTACAAGTGAATAATCCCTTTTTATCCTGCAAGTAAAAACAGCCATATGAGCATTCTCTTCCTCTCTGTCACTCTCCCTCTATCATCCGGGTGGGGTCTATTGCAATAAGGCTACAGAATGCAAATCCTGAGAGTGGAAATTATACTGCAAAATTAGTGCGGAAAACACAGTTTAACATAAAATAAATTGGTGCGGTAAACATACTTTAAAAGACAATTAGCAGTTTGTGAAGTACACCTCATATCACGTGGTAACAAAAGATAACAGTTGTACTGAATTTCATGACACAGTTGTACCCTCTGGAGATTACGTAACGTGGAATTGGCCCGGCGGCCTTTCTAGGGCATTAAGCCGGTTTATTAAGAGGCCGACTCTGCCATTCCGCAGCGCTTGTCGTCTCGGAAGTGGCATAGCGGTCCGCGCTTCGCCACCGTTTTCGGTGGCGTTCGACGTGTTCCGTTCGTTCTTCCTTCTTCGCCTACGCCGCTGGCAAGCTGGTGCTGCGCAGAATTGTCCTTACGTTATAGTTGTTGAGTGGTATTTCAAAGGAATTGTAGTCCCTGCCAATGTTGTGATCAATTAGTCAGGCGCCAGGTTCGATCTCGCTTCTAAATGTACGAAAACTGATTCAGTGGGCATCATTGCTGGTGTTTTCTTGTTTTGTGTTTTTGATGGTTTTTCTTAATGTCCAGTGTGTGCATCACTGCTGGTGTTTTCGTGTTTTCTTTTAATTCCCACGGGTGTTTTGTCTTACCGCACACTGTGTGCATCACTGGTGATGTTTTCGTGTTAGGGTTTAGGGTTTATCCCTATGGTATATTTTAGTAATGCCCGCTATGTGCGTCACTAGTGGAGTTTTCGTGTTTTGTTTTAATTCCCACTGGTGTTTTGTCTTAATTTGTCGTTGCGGAAGCAGATTATTCAAGCAACCTATGTTGAACTTGTGCGGAATATTCGAAGGGAAAGAATGGGTACATGGCAAGTGTTCTATGCTGTCGGCTCGTTGGTGCTCGCCCTAGTTGGAGTGGGCATGGCAGGATGGAACCTTTATCCTATAGATTAATTCACTTAGTCCGTCCGTTCGTCCGTCTGTCTTTTACTTATCTCTTACTTTTTTCGATTCCTGGCCCCTTCCGTCAATGTGTCTGTCTGTTACTTCTTTACTGACTGAGTCCCGAGTCCTGAGTCCCGACCAATCCAGGCTTCAAATTACTTATTAGGGTGCCTACGGTCAAAAAGTCGAACGGTTAAAAAAACCTGACGCGGGCCGGGCGCCGCCCAAGTGTGTGGAACCGCGGGAGTAAGTATTAAACCGGGGCCGTGACGAAGCTCGGTCTCCCCACGAAGACCCAGGTCCCGGGCCATAAACCAAGCTCTTTGCCACGAGTGGACCGAAACAGGGCCTGTGTGTTTCCGGGGGCTGTCGCCGACACCGGCCCGGGTACCCGAGCTCGGTTGTCTCTCTCCTTTCTCTCTGTAGCTCGAGAAGGGAAGGGGCTGGGCACGGGCGAATTGTGTCTGAACGTCACGGGTACCCACTAGTCTTAACAAAGTAAAAACAAGAAGAGAACGAATTGCAACCGAAGCAACTGGTAAACCAACTGGCAACTTCACACCTTCATGTCCTTAACCCACAGTTCTGCAATATGAGATTATGATTTCGTTTTCTGATGACTTATGGCTTTATGATTTGGTCTTATGTTTGAAGTTTGAAAAACACATCTCAAAGTGATGGTCATCGAGTCACAGACGAGGTCACAATGGGCAGCCATGCTAACATCGAAGCGAGAGCACTACTAGATGCGTGGACTCTAACGAAGTGAATTAGAACACGCATGGCTTGTTGAAAATGGAAGAGGGGAAAACAGAGCACTACTAGATGCGTGGACTCTAACGAAGTGAATTAGAACACGCATGGCTTGTTGATAATGGAAGAGGGGAAAACAGATGCTGAACGACATAAAATTTGTGAGGCATCCTCTCTGACAAGATGACAGGTTCATAGGATCAAAGCTAAACATCCTTAGGTTTCCCCACCCTCCTTGTGAGTCGTGATTGAAACATATCAAAGCTCAACTATGCTCTGAGGTTCCAATTTTCCCAGATTTTCTTTTTAGCCTCTTACTAAAGCCTTGGCCCATTTTCTTACCATTAGGTCCAAACTAGTGTTGGGTGGGTATCAGAAATTCATCGGGTTTTCAGCCGGTTCTCAGTTCAGTTTGAAAATTGATTGTTCTCATTTGAGTGAGATCTACCACTTTGAAAATGGGTCGAATATCACAGAGGCATAAACTTTTACTCGTGGAGGTTATCAAGGGAACACTGAAAGTTGATCCTCATGTTTGCATAGGTTAATAAAAATTGAAATATGTAGAATCATCCACCCATTATCATTACACAATTTGAACCCAAGATTTTAGATATCTTAGAAAAAACTAATTATTATGTCACAATCTTGTATGTTTACATAAAGAAGTTGAACTTTAAATTTGAAGTTTGCACATGTTAATGGTTTTAACTTTAAAATCATTAAGATGAATTAACATTAAATAAAAACAATCATATGCATTATTTGATGCGATGAAAGTGTGATTTTATGATTAATTTTAAAATTAATTTTGAAAAGATTTTGGGTTCAATCCTCATTTAGATAATAATTTACTTATTTGAGAACATGTTTGAAAATCGATGATTCTTATTTTGATGTTAATTTGAAAACCGACTAAGGTATAAAATTTTGAATTAAAAAAAATAAAATCGGACCAATTCTTTTTTAATTTTTATGAAAACTACAATCAATAGTTCTCTAAAAATACGAGAATCACCCAACATTGGTTTGGACCATTCTTATGAGGGTATCCAGTTTATAAGGTTAAATGTGCGTTCCCATTTGCAAAGGGAATCTAGTTATAAGTTTAAATCTAGGGTTCAAGTCCAAGTTATTGTGGCTCAGACTCAACTTGACACCCTTTCATTGAAATCAACACAAAAATCAAACTCTGGAATGAGTCTTTTGCTAGATTTGAAATAAAAATTAGAATCATCAAAAACATTTTTTAACATATTATTAGGATCATTTTTGAGAAGGAAAGTTGATTTTTTAAAAAAGTTAATGAGTAAGTTGAACTTTATAATTAAATATTTATTTTAAATAGTTGTTGAACTCCATACCTACATAGATTCTTGTATTTTTTTTGGTAAAACTTTGTACCCATGCAATTGTGATATGCATATAACTTCACCTCAGTATGGAGGTTATGAGTGGCTTACGTATAATTGTGGATGTTGGAGGTTGTGGGATTAAAATGAATTGTCTGTTGACTTTGGTTGTGACGCATCTGCTTATGGAACAGTCTGTTGTTTCATTTATCAAGTTTTTGCTATTTACAATGGGCTTCATCTGGATTGGATGTAATTTGGCTTTGACTTCAACTCTGAATTGTTTGCTCAGCTAACCAAATTCCTCATCTCCAATGCATGTCTGGAAAATTCGTGGTGGATTTGGAAGATGGACAGCCTGACCTGGAGACTGCCTGACTTGGAGATGGGCAAACTTACTTAGGATGGGAGAAATTTGGGCTGGATTCTTATCCATCCTTCAATTCCACCTATCAGCAAAACTTCTCCCACCAGCTGCAGAGACTGTATTTTGTAGTCCTATTTGGATCCTTATGGAAACCAGATTGGTAGTAAGTATGGCTCATAGATAGAATGTAGTTGAGGAGACAAAGTATAGAAGTCATCATCTATAGTTTATTATCACTGATCTAATATTATTTGCAGATGATGCCATGCTGACAGAAATTTGACTGTCAAGGCATCACTGTACACGGTTTTATACAGAGATTGAACCTTTTCAGAGCCCACTATGGCCATCTCTTTCTTTTTGCTGTCTTTGTCTAGAATAGAAGAGTAGAGAAAGAGCAGGCACTGTTTGTGTCATTTATCAGTCTCTTCCATGTCCCCTATGCAATGTACTGCCGGTTTCCAGATGTGGAAGTCATCTCTTTGGGGGCACCTTGGTTGCAGCCCAAATTTTCCCCAAGCACTGGAGAGCCCCTAAGTCCTGGGGTCTATCCATAATTGATTTGAGTATATTGCCCCATTACAGATGGCTTTTGATAGTTGTAAACCCATGATTGTAATTCCACAGTGAAATGCTTGGTATTGAAAGATGATAATTATCCATGACCATATCCAGCAAGGTATGGCTAACGCAATATCCCCTCCATATCAATATTCCATGGTTCTTGACTTTTACAAAGAACCTCTTGTTCTGATTCTAAAAAGTTAATTAGAGCGATTCTGGGTGCAGTTCTGTAAAGCAAATTCTGATTCCGGTTCTGGTCTGGGTTCTCAGAATCAGACCTGGATTTGGTTTAGTTCTGGATAACCTGGATCAAAACCAGTGATTAATTGCCAGTTAGCCCTTACTTCTAATTATTTTTTCAGTTTCCATAACTCCGATTTCAGTTCCAGTTCCAATTCAGAGAAAACCAAGAACTGCTTTCTAGTTTGCTTCTAGTTGTTAGAAAACTAAGAACTCAATTCCAAAAATCAGACCTGCTTTTGGTTCCATTTTTACTAACTGGAACAGGTGGTTCTGACCCTCAAAACTGGGTACCTGCCCAACAATGGTCCATACAAATGGTAAATTACGTTTATGGTCCAGTTACCAAAAACTGAATTAGAACGGTTCATGTCAAGTTCCACACATAAAGGAAACCATAAATGGGATCAAGAGTCCAGTTCTGAGTCTTTTTTCACAGAAAGATTTAATTCTAAGTGTCAGACGCAAACCTGGTCCAAATCGTGGTATCTCGGATCTGAATCAGTTGTTCACTGGTAGTTACCAGGTTCAATTGGGAACCTGGTTTCAGGTTTGGGTCTTGAAAGGTTCTAGTTCTAAAACCAATAAAAATAAGACCCAATTTCAATTTGGTTTTTCCTAATTGAAACCGAAACTGACGCCTTTAACTGGCCAAACGAAGTACCTGCCCAACACTAGTCCACATTGGCTAGTTTTGACCTAGTTATCAACAGGTTATTAGTAACTCAACAGCTGGCTATTGATCTTTTGATAACTAATTAATAACCTAATTGAAACCCTGCCAAACCTAATTGCTTGGTATTGAATTTTTAAAATCTACCAGGATGACCTTGTTATCATCTAGCTGAGTTCTCAATCCTAAAATATTAAACATTTTAATGATTAAAAAAACAGAAAAAAGAAACCTTGTAACCAGTGTATAACTGACATGTTAACAAACTATTATCAACTGGGTATTTGAAAACCAACCCTTCTGCATAACCACTGATTATTACCCAAAAAATATTGATGACCCAACCCGCACTCAACCGTACCTTTAAAAGAAATAAACCTACCTGGCAGCTATGAAAACAATCAATAAGTGGCCAACTCTACTCCATACTCCTTACCAATATTCTCAGTTTCTAGGTCTTCATATAGAAGCTTCAGATTAATGATGTTTCAATTCTGGTCCTTATTCATTTTAACTTTGAAAGGAAACTTCAGTTACACCAGATTTCTACAGTAAGTTCCAGCAGGTAGCCAAATTATACAAGGATGATTATTTTTTTCCACATTCATATCTAATTTCATAGGAAATTTGGCTAAATATTTGTATCAATGATTTCCATTTTGGCTACATCAAAAAATTGAAAGTAAAACACCGAGTTGAGTCCCTAATTTTAAGGCTCTAATTAATTATAGCCATTCCTTGAGTTTCCTATAGTACTTCCAAAATAAAGCATAATCGGATTTGTGGACGCTGCCCAAGTGAAGCAGCAGTCTGGATTGCACTAATGGTGTTGTAAGACTTGTCATGACTGTCAGCTTTTGCTCTAATGTGACACGCATCGCACTAGCATGAAACAAATTACTGAAGAGCCCCTTCATAAAGCAATAAGACTTGAATTAAACTGTACTTTGACATGATAACAATAGGAAAATTTTTAATTCACACCTTTTTTGGTTAAATTCACACCCTGCCCGCCTCAATCAGGTCCTGGATACGCCTGATGTTCAAGTTCAAGAGCCCTTGGCCGTGGTCAAGAAACATGGCAGGGTGTGAATTTAACCAAAAAAGGTATGAATTTAAAATTTCCCTAACAATATGTGAATCATTGTCTTTTTTGGGGGACAAAGACAAAAATATCGATCTGAATGCGATTTGCTTGGCCAAACTGCAGATGCTGCTCTTGTGGATGTTATCAACACAAGAGGCCAACAGGACTCCCAGTTATGTGGCGTGGCATGCATCCATGGGTTTGAAGGATGGTTGAATGTCCAAATGATGTCAATTATGCCCCCTCTAGGCTGCTCATGCACTCTCATAAGTTGACAATCATGCACCATCTGGTAAGGGGGGTAACTGTTGGGTTGATCTCATTTCATGTTTCTTGTGTCATTGTTGGGTTGCCAATCCAGCAGTTCTCTGCTTCTGATAAAAACCAGACTTGTGACAGTTATTACAAAATTAAACACCCACCCAACAAACCACCCAACACTGGTTTGAACTAGGCAAAGTGAAATAAAACAATGGAGTTAAGGAAAAAATTTGGTGGCCAATCTACAGATCATGTTGATCCTATAGATGCAGTTGCCCTCAGTGGTCAGTCATGTGGCTTACATACATGGGGTTTTGGGTGGCCCGATCTCATGTCTTGGGATGGAATTTGACAAAGCTGGTTTATCAGATGAAATGAATGAAAACTGATAATCTGTTGTTTCATCTATGTGTTTGTGCACTCCACAGTTTTAATATACATGTGAGATTTGTGCCATGCATAACCTTGCTTCTGCATGAACTTTATGAGTGGGTTTAATAGTAGAGCTATATTATGCGGGGTACTGGAAGTTGTGGGATCAAAGGAATCATGGTTTGAAACTGCTTATGGTTCAATGCTTCATTTGAATTGAACGTCTTTTGGCTTTGGCTTCAGCTCTGAAATTCTCAATGCTCAAATAGTTCCTCAGCCATGAATGTCTGGAAAGTCCACAAGTGGTTTGCAAGATGGACCACCTGACCTGGAGATAGGCCAACTTACTTAGAGCAAGTGCACCCACACCCCCTGTTTGGGCATCTACTGGTATTTACCACATCCAACCCATAGTAGGGTGCTACTATGGGAATGTGTTGGGGAACAAGAACCCAACGGAAAGAGTGCAATGTTCACCCAGCTCCCATCCATGGTGATGCAAGCGTTCGTGGGTGCTGGTTCTCTCTGGCCATGTTGACATTTCTTTCATCGCCACAATCTGGTTGTGTCCGGTCATGGAGGTAAACCGATCGCTTCTGTGAGCTTCGTTTGGGTGTCCAGCATCTTGTCTTGTGTTTTTCTCGGCTTTCCTTTCATCGTCTTCGTCTCCAGGTGGTTGGTGTTCGGCGTCCATCTCATTGCATATTTCTCGACTTTGAGCGCTACTTTGTCATCTGTTGGTTGTCTGTCTCGTGCTCATCTACTTTTCAGCCCCTGTGCCCTAAAACTGTTCTGTTCTACTTTTCCGCCCCTGTGCCCTAAAACTGTTCTGTTCGGGGAGGCAAGGTGGGGGCTGGGGGGGTTGTTAGTTTATCCATCACTTCATGGAATTTCACAGAGCTTCTTTAGATTTCTTATGCAGTTGATCTTGTGCAGGTTTACTCACAGGGAAGGACTCAGAAGTAAAGATGGACATTGTGACTTTCCTGGGCATACTCTCTTGCCTTTTCGGACTATATACCTCTGTTGGGAATATCATACAAGAATCGAACATTGTGTTCTTCGGCGGCTTAAGCAGTACTTTCATCGCATTTGTTCTCATGGTTACAAGTCTTGTAAGAGGATCAATCATTATTGGGATCCTCGTTGGAGTGAATTTCAGCTTTGGAATATTTTCCCACTATATAAGTTTCCTCAAAGCACGTCAAGCAAGAGAAAGAGGTACAACAACTTCACCTCCTCCATGTAATTGATGACACATACTAAGGCCAGAGTCGTGTAATCTTATGCAGGTTTACTCGGAGGGAAAGAGGTAATCTTACCTTTTTAAGGTGCTCCAACTACACTAAGGAATTTTTGCCAGTTCTTTACGTCATCACAGCTATGGGCTTGTGTTTTAATATAGCGAAAGAAAGAAGAGAAATCTATCTTCAGGTTTCACAACTTGTAATATTCATTAGGTAATGCTGAAATGAATTTATTTTCGCTTTGAAAACTTTTCACTTTAGCAGATATCTTTCCCCGATCGTTCTAGGCAGCCATATCTTGTATTTAATGCCCGCTTCACACTTGGAGTCAGGGCTGAAAAAACTTGGGCCAACTTTGAGCATTTTTGGCTTGTTCTTTGGCCCCAAGTTACTAATAAATGCTAGAACTTTGTCAGGATATTAATAAATGCAGAAACATTGGCCCCAAGGGTTGCAAATTGGCCTCCCAAATTGCAAGGTATCCTTCTTCCAGCCTTGGGTCCAATACAAGGCCATAAAGTTCAGCATTTAGTTGTAACTTTGGGTAGATTGAAAAGATTTTTTCTAGTTCAGCCTTGACTCCTAGTGTAAAGGGGGCCAAATATTGAGCAATACTTTGTCTCAATCTAGGCTTGTTCAGATGGTTTTCAGAAAATTTGGAACTCAATCAAATTTGGGTTTAGATCTAGTTCCACGTACTCTACACACAGCCCAATATCATAAATTGTGTCCTCTTATTGTTGCACCACTAATTAAAAGTCACACCTTACTTGTTACCTGTGATTACTTGTCAACATTAATTCTCCGTTTTTGACAAAACAATTGGGAAAATCTTGTCCTTCTAGTGTATATCCTATATAGTAAACGAACGATGGTCCCGACCGATGGTCCCGACCAAATGAAGCTTCCCTTAAAGCCGTGCATTTGGTCGGCTTCCCCTGAATCTGTCCCGTCATCCATTGGTTCTGGGTATTTGAAAATTTTCAGAATCAAAAGAATCACTGGGTTAGGGTATTTCAAAAAAAGTAACAAAATCATAGAATCATTAAAGAACCGGAGTGAGAAATGCAAACGACCGGTCGGGGGATCGACGGGTTAAATAATCGGAGTGGGAAATGCGAAGGATCGGCCGAAGAGAATCGACAGGTTAAAGAACCGGAGTGGGAAATGCAAAGGACCGGTCGAGGGGATTGACGGGTTAAATAATCGGAGTGGGAAATGCAAAGGACCGGCCAGGGGGAATCGACAGGTTAAAGAATCGGAGTGGGAAATGTCAAGGACCGGCCGGGGGAATCGATGGGTTAAAGAACCGGAGTGGGAAATGCCAAGGACCGGCCGGGGGGATCGACGGGTTAAAGAACCAGAGTGGGAAATGCGAAGGAT
>Ga0116231_10007628_pt1 | contig 19633 bp, 8 predicted proteins | sample S1TSphgellanicum_2_FD_89695 | JGI IMG/M metagenome (GOLD analysis project Ga0116231, IMG submission 89695) | Host-associated microbial communities from peat moss isolated from Minnesota, USA - S1T2_Fd - Sphagnum magellanicum MG | ecosystem: Host-associated > Plants > Peat moss > Unclassified...
GGGCGGGGAAAAAGGGGGGGGGGGGGGGGGGGGTTGGGGGGGGGGGGGGGAAGGGAGAAAGAAAGAAAGAAAAGCAGAAAATTGGTTGGGAGGCCTGGGGGGGGTGGGGGGGGAGATTTGGGGCGGTGTCACGTGGGTGGGGGAAATTGGTAGTGGGGGCTTTTCTGACAACAGCCCCTTTATTCAAGACCTCAACATGAATCCCTTTTTTGTCTTGAGCTAGCGCCGTCGCGTGAGTCCTCCTCTAAGGGTCTTGCCAATTATGGAGGGACGTTATAACCCCCTTTAATTAGGATGATGATTCTCTTATGAGAGCTAATAATAATTAACAGAGCAAATGTTAAATTTGGATTCACAGACCCTAATTTAGTTTAGTTTCCAGATGGTATTATTATACCATACATATCAAAGTAACCCAATTTGTTTTTGGGGTTTTTAGTTTTAACCATGGTACCAGTGTAGGTGCAGGTTCACCCAAGCGCCTGAGGAAGGGAGGGAGGGAGGGAGGGAGGGTCGGAGAGAGCGTTTTTCATCCTTTCTATTTTACACTCCTCCTATCATGTTGGTCCATCAGTAGGATTGGCCAGCTGCAACATGAAAGCTGGATGGTGGATGGATGGATGGAAAATGCTTTTTGAACAGATAAAAAATTTGGCTTCTAGTTCTCTAGGTGTCCATGGTGGTTAAGCTCAGTTTCTGTTTTTTTGCTATCTCCTTATTAACAACCCACTAGACTAGCCTTTTTACCTTGGTTATGACCATCTACAAATGCATCTACTTAATAGGTAGTCACCCCTATCTTCTAGATTCTTCTTTGGCAAAAAGGTTTGCCAAATTTCTGGGGCCATAGCCAAAGGAAAAAGGGTGTGAAGAGGAGGGGAAGTAATAAATAGGTAGGATAAAGCCCCCCAAGATGGGGTGGGGCGGAGGGCAATTCCCAAAAACAAAAGGGCCTAGGGTTGCTAGGCCCTTTTTTAGTTTTTGGGAATGTCTGTCACCCTGGGCTTTACCCATTGTAAATCACGAGGGGAATGTCATCATAAACCTAAACGTTAGGAAGATGGCGAGGTGTGCGTAGTAGGAGGATGAGGGTTCTTGCACCAACTCCATAGTCCTCCTCAAACGCCACTTCTTAGAGCATTTCCATTGCAGCAGCTCAATATTGATGTGTGGCCCCCTCTTGCCAAATCATATATATTAATTCACTTGGTCTGTCTGTGACAATGACTCCGGACGGACAGTGGCCACGAACAGTTGTTTGAAAAGAAAAGTTTTTTTAAAAAATCAAAAACATCAATCAAACATTGTTGAAATAACACACCTGTGCATTATGGGTTCACACTAGTCTTGGATGAGGTGCCTAGTCAAATCCAGTGGATCCACTGGAAGATTGCTATGACCCTGGAAACAACAATGCATTTCTTCAATGGCCCTCCCCAAAATATGAGTCTCAAAGTCATGTTTATTGATTGCTGCTTGTGTCTGTCTGATTGCTTAGATAGTTTGATTGCTCAAGGTGGGTTTGCTATTAGTAGTTTCCCACCTATTTGATGCAGTCCCAGTTTTAGTTTTATGGGTAGTTTTAGTTTCCTTGAGTTGGAAAAAAAGTAAATAACCAAAACTTGGATGTGAGAAATATTTTTGCAGTTTCACATACTGAACTGAACACCCCTGGGTATGTGCTCTTGAGCATGAGAGGGATATTATATGTGGAGATGGTGTAAGATGCCTCCAAAATTGTTAGGAAGGATATTCATGGATTGAAGAAGGTACGCTCCCAGCACACAATTGACATTTCTCCAAGTGCCTTCCCAACTTAGAATTTGTAGATTTTGTGTCATGCTGAGTGCATTCATTTCACACCTTATCCATTTGGGCAATGGTGTTGTTATGTGAGGCTTGCTTGTTGCCATTGTGACCCCAAACTAACTAGTCAGATACAAAATTAAGAGTACAGAAATGAAACACAGTTCCTCAGCCCTCTCAATGTTCTTGGGCTCAGGAACTAAGGCATTCTTGGGTCACTAATAGTTTGCCTAACATCCAATTTCCTCAGTTCTGAGAACATAGCAAAGGCCAAGGGGGAAAAAAGCCTTCCACATACACAAAATTTTTAATGAGCACAACAAAGAAAGAGAAGACAAACTTTTACCCCTTGTTGTAATGTATGTAGCCTTGCCACAAGAGTTACAACATCAAGATTTCTCACAAGACATCATCAACATGGGAAAAGGTGGTGGCAACAAAGGGAATGAACAAACAAAACAAGGAAACATTCATGTCCTCCTCACAAGGGCCAATGGCCACAGGAGGAGGATTCTTGAACAATGGAAAAGAAAAAATCTGGACAAGATCTTGGCCCCATGAGCACCAGTCTTGGACCCCACCCTTCCCACCCCCAGGAGTTGGTGTGTCCAAAAGATGTACTAACAAGGATCTTGCCTATTCCACCCGGGACCTCTACATGAAAAATTGGCCATTGAGAGTAGATTTGAATCCCATCAAATGGACAATATTGTGGCCCCGGTCAATCAAAAAAAAAATCATTTTCTATTTCTCTTGCTTTTGAAGAGCACTTTATCTCATGCATAATTTATAGGTTGAAACTCAATTCCACATAAAATGTTTTTATGAATTTTATGGATTAAGTAACTTGTGAGAGGTCATTGGTGACAAAACATCAAAAGTATTTCCAATAAACGAGATGATCTTGAGTCAATCACTAGACATAACCTATCGTTCAAGAGCCACAACATAACAACCCTCATGTTGATGGATGAAAAGTTGTGTGACCTTGTTTTCAATGGATGAAAACCTATGTATGTCGTCCTAGCTGCATGATGCATGGGAAGGGAAGGGTGAAAGATTATGTTTGGTGAATGTTGAGTGAAGCTTGAGAACCTCTAGATGACAGGTTATGACATAATCAATGTGGAAATCATCCATAGCAATATTTGAAGAAAGTGATGACCATCCCATGGGAAGATTTAACCAAATTTGATTATAGACCATATATGGAAATATAAATTTTTAAATCATCCTTCTATATTCAAGTTGGAACCAAATATTAAAAATTGGTAATATTTACTCTATTTTTTAGAAGTCAACTCCCCACCCAAATCACTTTTTTTTCTTTTTCTTTTTTTTAAATATAATTTCACCAACAAAAGAAAAGATAATTATATGAGTTCATGTTATTTAAAGCCTATACTTCAACCAAAGTGTTGCATCCGAGCTATTATATTGCTGATGGTGGGAATGCTCTAACCATGGGTGGATGTATTCTAGCCATGTCAATAAGGTTGCACTCCAAAATCTTTCCCATGTTCTTAGTTTTTTTCATCCACACATAAGCCATTTCTCATAAAACTTCCCCTCCTTGTATTTCATATTTTCTTGGCCTATTCTAGCATTATTTTGCAATTTTCAAAAAAATAATGCTGCCTTATGGGGGACCTTCAAAACACTACTTCCAAAGGGGTGGGGGAGGGGGATTTGAAAGATCGACCATTATGAAAAACATTATGAATAAGATGTTTAAGAGATGACAACAATATGAATGTGGGGCTTTTTTCATATAAAATATGTTCAAAATCATATTCCAAATTTGGAAGGAATTAAAGGAACTTAATCTTCATCTTAATTCCTTAGGAATCTTAATTTCTTAATCTTAATTTTCTGATTGGTAATTTTTTTTGTGTAATAATTTTTTTTAATGCAATAAAATGCCTCAAATTGAATGTTCAAAAGCTAAAGAGTTTAAAATAAGAGAATTTTGTGAACTTGATTAACTATGATGCCAAGAAAGTGCTATTTAACTACCCTTTGGGTGTAGCCTGCAGGAAGACAAGTTCTTCAGAACTCATCAATCATACCATTTCACAAATCATTAAAATTCAATCTTCAATGTTCCATCCTTTAGTGACTACATTCAAGGCATACTCTTCTTGCTAGAATTTTTTTTTTTTTTTTTCAATCCATGTTGTCCTATTGTGATTAGTATCAATTAATTAGGTGTGCATCGAAAGTTCAAAGTTTTTTTTCTTTAAGGATAGGCCTCATTCATTGGTCAATCACCCAAAATAAACCAAAAGTCTCACAACTCAATATAAAAATACATATAAAAATCATCAAATACATGCTCATTCCCCTTCTTTGCCTCTCTAGAAGAGAATGGGACTTCACAATTCCAAGACTGAAGCTCAAGCCTTTATATATTAATTCACTCAATAAAACTGGCCAAAATTGCACAATTTTTTTGCACTAGACAAATATACTTGTCAAATTTTGCACTTTTTTTTTTTTTGGGGGTGCAAAAGACAAGTATCCTTGGTTACCATTTTTTTATCTAGACTAACACCCTAGCACCTTGGCCAATTCAAAACTAATTATATTATTTTCAGAAATGTTGACATTTTCAAATTTTATTTCTTCAAAATCAAAAAAGAGTGTGAAGGATAATAGTGAATATTTAGGAATATTCCATTTGTTGAAATGAATTTTTTTCAAAATTAATTAATTATTTGATGGACAGGTGTTGAAATGACCAAGGTACTACTAGGGTATCCCAATTCATGATTGGGAAACTTATTAAGTGCTTTCAATCTTTCAAGTTGTTTGGTTATAACTGAATGCAAAAAGAAGCTAGACCCACATTGAACAAAGTGGAATACGATATGTTTATGTTGTTCCAAATATTAAATTGACGGGCCTAATTGTGAAGAATTGTGTGGACCTTGCACCATTTATGACCCTCTAGTGGAGCCTTAGGGGGCTTTTGATTCTATAATGTTGGAACTTTTTAAGCAATTTGGTTAATGCAATACAATTATTTTGGAGCATTTGAAATGAGAATCAACCCCAAAAATAAAATTGGAAAAGATATGTATAAATAATATGGGTGTATTAGTTATCAATTATTTGGTTTTGGCCTTTGTTTTTCAAAAAAATTATTTGTTTGGCAACATAATAAACTTTGAATTTTATTTTTCAAAATTAGAATGTAACATCATTTCGTTTATCAATAAAACCCATTACCCACATCTTCTAGTATAAGCATATTTTTTAAAAGATAAATTTGTAATTTTAAACCATGAAAAAATTATATATATATATATTCCTTGTTGTAAGGGTATACGTGTGAGTCCAAGTTTTTAAACACAATTCTCTATCAACTAAGCAATAGTTTTCCATCCTTCAATATACCCTTTAAGGTACCATAACAATTTGTTATAAAACTTTTGAGTCATACGTTGGACCCTACTCATAATCATTGATAAATTACATCGGTAATCAAAATTGCAAAAAATGGAAATCAAATATTTTCCCACCAATAGATCAACACAAAAGATAATTTTTAGATGCTACTTTAAAACAATTGATACACTCCAGGCCCTAGGGTTTTGCTAGGTTTTGGTCCACAAAGGAAAATAGGATCACCCCCCATGTTGTCAAGAGTTTTCTATAGAATTTTGTTACTAAGGATCCTTCTTGGAATTTTGTTCAATACCTTGCAACTTAGGCCCAACTCTGGTTAGGTTAGTAGGTAAGGCTCTTGGTGACTACTAGGTAGATAGATAGATACATGTGAATGAATGTTTGATATGTAGCTAACCACTCTATGTAGCTATGTTCTAGCACTAGAGAGGAATGCAATGAAAAATTGTTTCATGTCCACATATCATCCATGGTGCATCCATCATATCTTTCATGGTGCATCCATAGGTGTATAGGTTCACTTTGGTTTGATTCCCCCCCTTGGAAACCTATCTTATAAACCAGAGTTGGGTAATTCCTAAAGAACCTCCAGTTTTGGCTCCTCCAATTTTCCAAAGATTTGGTTCGAATTTGATTATGTTTCTTCATCCATTTTTCTTTGTCTTTTATTTCAAAAAATGGGACCCACAATTTTTTTCATTTATTTAACTTCGGGGGCGGTTCTAGTTTTGATTCTTTTTTCTTTTCAAATGAGACCAATTCCAATTCTCGGTTTCATAACCCAAATTCAAAACACCAAAATATCTAGATTCAAAACACCAAAATTCACAATGCAAAATATCTGAACTTATATATATATATATATATTATAATTATAATTTTACAAATGTTTGACAATTTCAAATTAATACAAAATAACTTACTTTTAATTTGTAAACTACATTTATTTATAGGTTTACTGAAGATTAGAATTCTTGACATGTGGTTTCATGTTTAAGGGGTTTCATGCAATTGTATATACTCTTTACAACTTTGAAATATGGTCTCTTTATCACTTTGGAATTCAGCCCTAAAATATCCAACCCTAATTTGTCCCCAACATATCCTCCAATTCAACCCTAATTTTTTCTCCAATGCATCTCCTAATTCCACCCTCGAATACCTCCTCAAACTGCCCCCCAAAAACACAACCTCCCCACCTTAAATACATCCTCAAATTTTGCCCTACTCCTCACTCCCTGCCCTAGACCTTAACCCACTTGGAACTGGAACCAGATTTTCTTCAAAAACTCTCGAACTACCAAGTAACTAGTGATAACTTATAACCTATGTAAGTAAGTGGGTCAGTATCATAGGTTAATAGGTAGGTAATGTTATTGGTTTTTATGTACGTAAGTGAGGCACTTGGTGGGTAACCCTATCGGATAGGTAGATAGATACAAAGGATGGTTAATACAAAGGATATTAGATTAACAAAAATTCAAACTAAACCAAACAAAACACCATCAATTGAAAAAAACAAAGTGAAAAAACTACGGAAAGGAAAATATTACAAGAAGACTAGAACCATACTCACATGCCCACATTAAAATTTATTGCCAATACATAATCGAAAAATGACTTGCAAAGCAGCCACCCAATATGCAACAATTGCATAAATCCAAAATATCATTCGTGCAATGTTCAAAAGATTTAAACATAAATAAAAAAATAAATTCAATGAAAAAAGGAATTGGGGTGGAGATCCATACCTTCACACTCATTTATATTTTGTTTAGGAGTCACATATATCAAGTATCAAATTGAAATGGTGATCATCAATTATAATCTTCATGCCATAGCAAACAACTTGTTATAATACTAGCTACAAGTGCACTAGGGAAAAAAAGAACTTGTACCATGAACTATTAATATAACATATTAAAAATCTAATAGTGCACCACATACCTCACCTTATTGGCATTCCAATATTTCATGGATCCCCAAAAGGAAAAATGTCCAAAGTTTAACAATTTGAAGAACCAAATTTAAGTGTTTAATTAGTTGGTTGGAAATTTTGAATTTTAGAAAAAACAAGGTAGATAAACAACATTCATCTTTTACATTGCCTAAAATCATAGTTATAGATAGATTTACCAATGCAAAATACTTAGACAATTTGCATTATGAAAACAACATTAAATATTAATGTAAACTATATCTAGTTGATGGGGTTGCACGTCAATGATAGTTCTAAAGTAATATAATGGTATTAAATAAACAAGCTCCAAAATCAAATTTGCTTTCATCGAGAAGGGTTGGGGTCTTCACCCAATCAGCCACCAAGCCAATGAACTTTTCAAAACAAAATTGAACCTTCAATAAAGGTAAGTGTTCCCAAAATGTTTCTTCAACAAGAGGATTAAAATAGTGTTGAAAAGAAATGATGCTCATTGTATTCATCAATTCCTAGTTGGGGAACCATCACTCCAATTCAAAGATCAAACATATAACAACATGTGAACAATGAACCTCGATAGTTTCAAAAGTTCAATCATCACAAATAACTTGGGTGAACACCCTAGTAAAAGCACACTTCTTATGTACTTGATATTGCTTCCCTATTAAATAAAAATTCACAAACTAGATATTTGTTACACAATTATTCCATCAAGCAATTAACAACTAATCATTGTTGTTTTTGTGCAAGTTCAAAAATGCTTTGAATATTTTTGTACCATATTTTTTTTCTATAGCTAAATACATGTTGTACAATTCAACACAACACATATTAACAACAGTCCCAAAATCACATGCAAATATGTCACAATTTTGTGCAAACCTTATAAGCACATGGACTACCTTCAATAGAGGCATGATGCAAGTCAACCTCATCACCACCTCAATGTCACAAAGATATTGAAGATTGATATTTGTTATAAATTCATTTTCACCACCAAAGTTCTATAGTTTATAGGAATTTGTTTAATAGGGGAAGACATGGAAATTCGCGTAGTCTTTACATTATGAATTTGTTTTAGATCTTTCCTTTTAAATAGTGTGGCAAGAATGTCATGTTCAAGATGCCTTTTTGGTGAAGATGAAAAATACATATATATGGTTTGCAACAACCCTTCAAGCTTATCAACCGGGGGTTAAGCAAAAAAAATCTACACATGGCTATGTTAGTTTGATGTGCCCAAAGTCTTATGATCTTTATGATTAACAATGTTAGACCATTTAAGTAGGTAGTAGATTTGGTATTAGAGTGGTAGGGTAATTGCAAGCTACTATGGACATAACATGGTAGTTCTTTTTGCACCTTTGTGAATGATAATGCGTCTCATGTCAATATTTTTTGAATTTTATGAAAAGAGATTCAAATACATGATTCTAGTAATTTAGTTACATAGGTACAACATGTAAACATGACCCACATTCAAATCCTTTGTCCTATGGTTGTAAACAAAATATTTGAAATTTTTAAGAATATTTTAAAATAGTTTTAAAATCACAATCTACAAATTACCATAAAAATTTTATCACCCATAAAGTTGTTACATTACACTATTTTATAAAAAGATAAATAATGATTTGTCATCATTATGTCACTTTCAAAGCATTTCAAATCATTTTAATGGCAAAAGTTATAGTGTTTTACAAGTGTTTTTGGATATTTTATATTCATTTGAAACTTATCTAATTATCCCCATGCAATATATTAAAAACGTTGTTGGCTTAAGTGCATCAAACATTTTCAACATTAATTTTATGTACCTCTTGAAAACATGTAAAATTAACCATTGTTACACTTTAAATGGGTCACAACTTTGTGTTTGCACCTAGGTGCAACATGTTTGTTATTCAAAAATTAATGTTTTACACCAAATTGAGAACTATTTAATATCTTTACCTTCTATGTAATAATTAACATTAACAACTTGTAAATGAATTCATGATAATCATGTTTTATAATGATGAATCCATTTACCAATCTCCAAAACTGATCAATTGCACAAATAAGTCAAAATAGGGGTATCCAAACCATTTCAAGTTCGCTTGAAAATTTTGAAAACTTTTATATCATATAAGTTGCTAATAGATAGATAAAAAATAAGTTGGTATGTATGTAGGAAATACATTGGTAGATACTTAAGTAGGTGAATGGGAGCTATGTAGGTAATAACTAAATAAATATGTAGGTGGGTGGGTAGGTTGTAGATGGGTAGGTAGGTTGGTGATAAATAAATTTATAATTTATAATTAATAGGTGGGTAGGTAAAAGTAGGTAAGTAAGTAGGTAGATTCTAATTAAGTAAGTTGTAATAGGTTGAGGTTCAATCATTCATAGGTTGGTTGGTTGGTAGGTAAATAAGAGGTGGGAAGGTTGTAGATTTCAATAGGTGTATTGCACTTGTTTTGGGTATAAAAGACATAGGTTCAAATCATGTCACCTAATGTTTCAATTTGTTAAGTTTTGAAAATCCAAAGCAGAGAGCATAACACATTAATGCGTCATTCTACTTAGATATGGTTTCTCAATTGGAAATCCATGGATCATAATTATTATTTTTGCAGGCTTCCACCTTGTAAGCCTTATATGCCTCTTATTTATTATTGTATTTGCATTATTTTCTATTTTTCTATCCGAAGGTTGTCAAAGGAGACTTGAGGGCATTGCTTAAAATTGGTTCTTAAAAGAGCTTTTGTGATTTATGGTATCAAATAAATTTTGCAAATGATGTTTAAATTTTATTTTATTTATAAAAGAATCATAGTGAAAAGCCACCATTGGTCTATGAAAAAATGTAACTGCTTTTATTATAGATCATGATGTTTGATCAATTATAATGAAAATACCTACCTACCTATTATTTATCTTTTTACCTACCTATGTAAATAGAATTCTTAAAAAGATATTAATGAACGTGTTCATAATAATATGTTGACAATAATTATTAAATTTTACAAAAATGTGATGTTTTGGTTAAGGATTTGATTTTTCAACATGGAGGCAAAAGGTTCAATTTCTTATATTTGCAACCTATTCACATATTTTAAAAGCTAGGTTATGTAAGGTACTTAGTTAAGTAAGGACATATCAGTAAAAATCTATCATATAAGTAAATTATTATTACATATCTACCTATTTACCTAATTTTTTGTCTTACATAATAAGTAGATGTGTGTGTCAACATCACAAAGGCCCATGATTAAACATGTGGCATCATATGTCCATGCAAATCTTTGTCACAAAAATAATCACACAATTAATTATGAAAATAGTTACATAATCAATCGTAAATTGATGACAACACATCAATGGATGAAAAAATTCTTTGTCACTCATAACAAGATGTGATTGTCATTTCAACTTTAGTGGCCATCACCTCTTTTACTACTAATTTTTTGTCACTTGTCCAAAACTATTGAAAATATTTTTAGTCACATGTGTCAATTATGACTAAGAGTCAATGGGATAGTTCATTTGAAAATATACAATTTTTTCTAAATTTTTTTTTGCTTCATAAACAATTTTTTAAAAACTATTAGGACAATCTTCAACCCCTTTTCATTTATGTTTGATATTTTGTACAAACATATAGCTCTTATAACTCGCGCTATTGATTGCAAAGCTTCCACACCAAACTTATTTACCTTTGTATTTTTCTTTTCAACCAACATCCCAAATCCTTCAAACTTCTTAATTGCCTCCACCCTTTTTTCACACTTGAGCTTCCCATCTACATTTGGATTCACATCCTTAATACCATGTGATGGTGTGTTTCCCTATTCATTGATGGGTTTGTTTTGAATATTTTTTGATATGAAAAAGAATTCGAGTAGAAGACATTAGAATATGATGTGTATAAGTGTGCATTTGGAAGCTCAATCTTGGACATTAAAAAAAGTGAGAGGTCCAACCACTGTACAATGAAACACACATGTCCCCTTAAGTGATTCTTGAATTTGTGTCTTTTTTTTAATTTAAATTTTTTTAATTCACTCTATTACTACATTAAGGATTTTGTTTAAAAAAATATTTAAAATTATGTCTTTTCCAAATCTTCTCAAGAAATTATAATTACTTTTCTTTGGTTTTAAAATATTAATTATAATCATTTTTTAAAAATGTATATCAATGTATTGAAAATAACATTGCACAAAAATAGCTCCATTTGTAATTTTTCTTTTTCTCTAAAATATTAGATCTACAAAATCAAGCAATGATTACAACTACTTTAATACATTTTTGCAAAACTGCACCCTATGACATCACAATGTTGCAACTACCATTGACAAATGTAAGAAAGCAAAGAACCAAACACAATTAACTATGGGGGTTGTCACTATGTTGGTTAGGCCTAGGTTTTTTACCAGATCTAAGAATCAGACTTGATGAGTCTACATGGAGCATTACCCACCTTAACATAGTCCCAACAAGTGTACATGGAGCTAGACTTGCCTAAAACCTTAATGGTTCAATGGGTCTACACAAAACTAGACTTGACCTTATAACCGACTCATATGTTCTAATAATGCCTTTTTTTTAATTTTATTGCATGATCGAGTTCTTAAGATCTTTTTAAGAGGTGTCTTAAATTCACCGAAATTCCATTTTTTTTCCTTTTTGGTTGGCACTTGAATAGTCTCAAAGAAGATTGCTTCTAATTCTTTCCTTTTGCCTTTGTATCATGGTTACAAATATACCAATGAAATCCAAAGAAAATGCTTTCAATGTTTTCCTTTTGCATTCTTATAGTGATTTCAACAATGGAACTGAAGGCAATTATTATGGGATATAAATTGGGCCTTTTGTTTTCTTGCTCACTCGCTAACTTGCATAAAGTTTAGATTTTTCAACTTTTTGGCTACGCCCATCAAGTAGAGACGATCTCTATCTTGAAAATAAAAATTTATATTTGAAGATTGTTTAAAGTCTCAAGCATGCTCACTTTACAAATTTGTCTATTGTGGAAAAAAAAAACAAACAAATTTGGGATGCATACCCCCAACTCTTTAATAAGCTAGAATCAGACCTGATTTCCATAAATGATTCAATTTTTTAGCCAAGCCAAAAAATTAATAATAAAACTTTATAATTTTTTTTTATTTTCATATTTAACTTGTAGCCAAATCTGGCTAAATCTTCTTGTGAATCATCACCACTTTGGTTACATAACAAAATTGACCCCCCAAAAAAAAAGCCTCTAGTAGTAGGTATTAGGTCCAACCCCAAAGCTCAATACTAATGATGAGGGAGAGTCTGGAGCCAAAACCCACCACACATACTTAAGTTATTTCTCCCCTTCCACTGTCCAGTGTCCAAACCCTAAACCCTAAACCCTAAACCTAGTCATAAAATCAGATGAGCTATCTGTGTGTACATCAAGAACATCCAAGTACCTAATAAACTCAGGTGGTGGCTTTGTGCATGATGCTGATTCTAGAGGTACTTCAAGTATCTTTGTCAGTTTCCCCACCATGATGATGATCCACCCAAATATTGATGATAGGTACCAATTGGCTTTTTGGGAATTTGGGATTTATAATTTTTTATACCCATGGTGCCAAATTCCAATGTAGGTGCTGCTTCACTCAAGGTTTTGTTTTATTGTGCAAATAGGTACTCAATTCAATTCAATTCAATTCACTACTTGGGATTAGGGTAGGTGAAATATGTGTATAATTGTTTAATCAAACAAGAGGTCTTCAAGTTTTTGTGTGCATGTTTTTTTTTATATACCTATGTGTGTGTGACTTTGTTAATTTTAATAGTGTTGGGGGTGTTGCTCTACTAGGCTAGTAATGCACAACAACCAGTTAATTTGAAAACATCATTCACTACCATGTCTTCTGAATTCATGGTCATACAGTTCAGTCTGTCTCAGTGAGGCCTATACCATCATGAGATCTCACTTTGCTCTCATCAAAGTGCATTTGCACTCACATTAAAACAAAAGTTGTACTACATACAACAAAATGTGTCCCTCTTTGCTGAGTGCTTTCACTAGATTTTGAAACCAAAAGTTACATAGGCAAAATTAGAAAGGAAAGACCTACTCTGAAATCTCTTTAGTGTAATTGGAGGCTATGTTACCCTCTCAAAGAGCATATATTTTTCTTTGGTTGTTTGGTGGTGGAGGGCACATATTGAAAAATGGAATGCTCACTAAAGGCTGTTATAGCATGCGTTCCATTTTTGGAAATGCCCCCCAATTTTATTTCTTTTCCTTTGATACCTATTGAGGAATTATTATTATTATTATTATTGGAGTAGGACTTTATACTTGATAAAGATGATAACATATCACATATCCTAAGTTACGACAAAAGGACATTTATACTTGGAGTCAAACCCAGCCCAACACTTAGACTCGCAACCCAAGTCGCCAAGGGGTCGTCTCGCAATGATTTGGACTTGGGCCTTGACTAAACAAATCCTCTCACCTGAGGTCCACCTAGGACGGCATGTCAATTACACTCTCTGAACCAAAAACAAAATATGAAATCTTGTGTGTAACACCCCACTGGCATGCCATTACGTAGCGTAATGAGTGAAGTAGGCCTTATAGCAGCTCCACCACCAAAGAGAGGCACTCATCCATGTGGTACAAGGGCATTTTGCAATGCACATTTGTGAACTTGCTTTCTAGAGCATAATTTATAGATGATAAAACTTATTGTATGGTCATGGTCATGAAATTTGTAGGTCTAAGAAATTTTCCAATCGTAAGGGAATCCAAGCATTGTAAGTTATTAAAATTGTTGCAATTTGTGCACCCACAAAAGAACAAAATGTCCTAACAACTTATGGTTGTGTGATGTTGATGTGGCATGCCACATGGTAACAAGGTTAATTAGTAGTCACAACACCTTATGACTTGTGACACTAACTTCACATCATGACTCATATCATTGATTTGATGAATTAATCCCATTTATGAACTAATTGAAAATATTGTTGTCCTTTGCAATTAATAATGATTTGGTCTTCCATGTGATGATGACATGCCATACCATCTAGCAACAAGGCATTACAAGTTTTCATGGCAATCCATGATATTTTGTGACACCATGAGTTTTTATGTCTTGAATTTATGGTACCAATATTTGTTACAACATGTCATAATCTTTTCTGTGCCATAAGGTTTTTGAAATCATGAATTCACATGCACGTGCATCTGTACTAAACAATATATTGTCGTGATGATTACAATATCAATAGTCACTTTGAAAAAGGTGACAAATAATTCCTTAACTTTTTAACTACTTAACACATTAACTTAGGTTAACATACCTATTAAGTTAACCAATGTATGTAGGCTATTTAATAAAAACCAACTTCATAATATAGGCTACTTTATAAGTTACTTAACTAGACATTAAAAATTTACTACATCTAGTATGTTTAAGTATACCTCGAATATGTTACCTTACTAATAGGTTAATTTAAGTAAGTTTGCTTAAGTTCCTAACTTTAGGATTTTTTGCCAAATCAACCTAGGTGGCCTCATTACAAAATATTTTATCAAATTTGTAATCACCTCAAGTATTTACAACTAAATACAATTATGATGTGACTAGATGTAACACAATTATATTTGGTTTTTTTTTACTTTAAAAATGACTAAGTTAACCTAGGCTAAATCATTAAATAGGTTTACAAATTAATTCATTCACTAATACAAAAGTCGGGTTAGTTCATTAGCCTAAATCACTATGGGACTTTAAAAATGAAATAAATTCACTATATTTTAATGATTTCACCCTGGTTAAAATTATTTCACCATAATATCATTACATAAACATCTTGTTTCACTATTAGTTGACATAATTCACCATTATAATTTACTATGATAAATAAGGTTTTTTTTTTATGTTGTTGTTTCAAATATTTTATACTATTTTATAATATACCTTATATTATTTTAGGCTATTTTAGTTATTTTAAACATATACCTTAAGTTATTATAAATTATTATACCCTCAATTATTATACGTTATTTTATTTTAAGGTATCATAACTAAATTATTATAGGTTTTTTATTTTAAGTTATTTTTAATTAAATTATTTAACTAACCTTACGTTATACCTTACATTATTGAATTTTTAGTTAATATGTGTTTTTTCAAGTTATATTTTAAATTATTCAAGGTCATTCTATTTTATGTTATTATAAATTATTTTATTTTAAGTATAAAAATTTAAAATAACCTAAAATAAAATATAATGACCTAAGGTAAAATAACGTAGAATAGCCAATAATAACCTATGATAATATAACTTTGAATATCAAATAATAAATTATAATAAAATAGTCACCAATATCCATTAATAAAATACTCGTTAATAGCCACCAATAAAATAACCATCAATAACCACCAATAAGACATTAATATAATAACCATTAATAACCAACAATAGCCCTACGATAATTTAGCCTAAAATAATCTTTAATCAATTCAGGCGCACATTAACAGACTGAAAATTTTTAAAATAGTCACCAATAACCATTAATAGCTTATGATAATTTAGCTTAAAACAATCACCAATAGAATAATTATTAATAATCATTAATATAATAGCCACCAATAAAATTACCATTAATAACCACCAATAAAATAACTACCAATAGTCATTAATAGAATAGCCATTAACAGCCACAAATATAATAACCACTAATAAAAAAGTAACCACTAATCACCAATAAAATAAGCACCAATAACCACCAATAGAATAACCAACAATAGGCACTAACAAAATATATAGGCACCAATAGAATATGCACCATTAGCCATCAATACAATAACCAAAAATATACACCAATAGAATACCCACAAATAGCTTATGGTAATATAACTTAAAATAGCCAATAATAACATAAGGTGAAATAACTTAGAATAGCCAAAAATAACTTATAATAATCGTAAATAACCTAAAGTGAAATAACCTACAATAACCAAAAATAATATAAAATAAATTTTAAAAACTTACAATAATTGACAATAGCCTAAAGTGAAATAGCCTAAAATAATAAAAAATAACATAAAATAACCTAAAGTAACCTAAGGTGAAATAACTAAAAATAACCAATTTTTTTATAAAATAAGCCATAAATAATAGTAAATAATGTAGGGTGAAATAATTTAAAACAATGAAAAGTAATCATAAAATAGTTGAAAGTACCATAACATAAGTAGTATTATTATATTAACAAAAATCTTATTCATTTATTAAACTTTTTTTTTTCAAAATAATGGTCATTGAAATGTTATTGAATAGTGATATTAAAAAAAAAATTGTTCAAATGAATTTACATTTTTAGAAAGAAAGAAACTTAATTATGTACATTATTTTTAAAAATTAAATTAAACTTTAATCATTTCATTTGAAATAAATTCAATAAGATATGAATTTTCAAAATTTTATGTTTTTGTAATGTTTAAAATGAAATATTTGATAAATAGAATGCAATGTAACACATTATCACAACAAATGTGATAGTTTGATGGTAGGAATGTTTGCTTCCATCCTAGAGGTCAAAGGATTAAACCTCACAAATGGTACGTTTGTGATCAACAATGGTGAGTTGATTGTTAACCACATGTTATCCTTTATAGTTCTTTAAAGTAGGTGCCTACTTCGATTGATCACATGGTTTATGTTACCTAAGTTAAGTTTTTAACCTAGCATAAGTAGTGACACGTGTCAATAATTCATAGGTTGAAAATCATGAAATTATTAATAATATTAAATATTACATTAAATATTAAATAATTTAAATTTAATTAATTTCCATGTTGCCTAATTAATTAAGTAGCAAGTGAAATTGTCGCAACCTTAACCCTGGGCTCATGACCAAAGCAAAGGCTTGCGAAGGTGTCGGCCAAGAATGAACCCGGGAGTCACATTTCATGCTCTCAAGAGTGTAAGAATGTGAGGGAATGAACCCTCACACTCCCAAATGAGCTCCCACTTTGAGAGTTAGAGTCCTAATGGACTCTTGAACCTTCAAAGGGCAATTGCAGGGGTCAAAATTCATTGGATTGAAAAATTCTTTATATCATTGGAAATCTCTTGGAATTTAAAGGTCTGAAATGTGCTCGCATGACCCATTTGGATATTTAAAACATAAGTTATGGCCAAAAGAAGGGTCAGGAGTCCAATTGTCAATTTGACTCCCAACCACTAAAAGTCAAGAATCGCCCCAATTTGCTTATGTGCAGGTAGAGTGTGAAATACCCTTGGAAAGCTCTTGATGAGGGCTACAACTTTGCTTTAGACCTCACCTCAATCAGAAGTTTGAGCACAAAGTTATGGGTCTCCAAAGTTGCGGATTCCCAATTTCGGGAATTTCGGGACTCCCAAGGGACAAAATGCCATTTAGATGCTGGCCCCATGGCCAAGCACAGAATATACTATAAGGAGAAAGGTGGTGGCTTCCCCCAAATCCGGGCCATGGTGAATCTTGTAAATATGTGTTTGCCCGTGGTTTGTCCATGTAACAAAAGTGTTCAAACTACGCACTAACCAACTTGTTGTTTAGGTTATGCAGGTTCGTGTGAATAATTGATGTTTGTCACTTTTCCTAGTCCCCATCCCGAAGCTCTAGCATGCCCTTCTACCCCCAAAGTACTACGAGTCAAAGAGTGTGCCCCAACTCCTTACTTTTCCATTGTTTTCACCTTAGACTTACGTTTGAATCTATTAAGGAGCTTGGGATCACGTCAAAAATGGTTTAATAAAGTTATATATCACTTGAAAATAACCTTGTTTCATTAAATAGTAGTGGACCAATTCATTGTCCATAATAACTGGTCCCCATTCACTAAGGGTTTAGTTGGTTTCATCATGGTAAAAATGTCCAAATTCATTCAAAATCTAGTGAAACCCAAAATGAACTAAGATGCATTTTGGTCTAATGATCTTAAATCAACCTAGGGAAATCTAGGTTTAGGTTAGTTTAGGTTAATAAGTAGTATGGAGGTTGACCTAGGTCAATTTAGGGCGGCCAAAGTTATTTGAAAGCTAAATTTTTTTGAACGTTATAACTTTGTGTTAAATATAATTAATATTAAAAAATGTGGTAGTGCAATGGAAGAAAACTTGAAACCCAAAATGAAGGTGAAAGGTTCAAATTTTCACTCTTACAACCTAAAATATATAAACCACTTATTGGTTTAAGTTAGGTAACTTAATTTAAGTTTTTTAAGTTAAAAGTTTGACATTTATTTTAATTTCGGCCACTTAACCCAGGTTAGGTAACCTAGGATGTTTAACATAGGTAGTTAATTTAATGAGATTAAATTAAATTAACTTTTAGTTAAGCAAACTAAGTTAAGTTAAGCTAGGTTGACTTTTGGTTACACTAACTACATGGGTTAAATTAGGTTATTTTTTGTCATATGCAATGACTCATGTAACATGATTAGAAATTTTTAACACATGTCGTCCATCCATCAAGGCGTCTTTTGTAACATTTAATTGAATAAAATGACTAAGTTGAAATGGCATGCACTTTACACATCATACCAAGGTAATGATGGCATGGAATTTCATTAAATTATAAAAATTTAAAAATCCTAATTTTTAAAACAACTAAGCATTGGAACTAAACTTCCCTTGTGACTAAATGAATCAAACAACATGGGTTTAACGACTCATTAGTCATTAATTGCATGTCCTTTCTAACTAATATGTAGTTGTAAAGGCCAATCACGAAACCCAAAGTCAAGTGAGTCTAGAGTTGCCCATGGCTTGTCCTAGCACCAAAGGTGCTTTAGAATTTGAACTAATCAACTTGTTGGTTGGTTTGATGCAAGTTTGAGTAAGTGAATAGCTTGTCACTTCTTCCTAATCCCATCCTGGAACTTCAACACGCCCCTCTACCCTTTTTAATGTTACGAACTAGGAGCGTGGCCCGAGTCTTCCACAATTCCATAACTTGAGTAACTTAGTCCCGACTTGGGACTAATTAGGGACTTGGGAATGCATCAATTTGAAAGGGGGTGGACCTAGTCACGGAGTGTTCCGAGTTGTTGTAACAAAACTCATCTAACTCCAAGTGGTCCACCCAATCTTATTGATCCGTCGCCACATAATTCATTAAGAATTATTGGATCACCAAGTTCACCCTTTTGGTTTGACCATCGATTTAGGGGCGGAAAGAGGTGCTCATCTTGAGCTCCGACCCCATTCGCTTCCATAGGGCTCGCTAAAACTTGCTTGTGAACTTTGGGTCTTGATTCGAAACTATGTCCTTTGAAAGCCATGATGCTTGAAAACATGTGTGAAGAACAACCTTCATGTCTCTTGGGCCGTGGCACTATCCTTGGTGGGAATGAAATGTGCCATCTTGCTAAATCGATCCACCACCACCATGATGGCATCAAAACCCCTTGATGGGGGCAAGCTTACCATGACGTCCATGGA
>Ga0116231_10007629_pt1 | contig 19631 bp, 13 predicted proteins | sample S1TSphgellanicum_2_FD_89695 | JGI IMG/M metagenome (GOLD analysis project Ga0116231, IMG submission 89695) | Host-associated microbial communities from peat moss isolated from Minnesota, USA - S1T2_Fd - Sphagnum magellanicum MG | ecosystem: Host-associated > Plants > Peat moss > Unclassified...
TAACCCTAAACCCAAGAATCAAACCCTAAACTCTACACCTAAACCCAAGAATCCTAACCCATAAACCCAAGAATCAAATCCTAAACTCTAACCCTAAACCCAAGAATCAAACCCTAAACTCTAACCCTAAACCCAAGAATCCTAACCCATAAACCCAAGAATCAAACCCTAAACTCTAACCCTAAACCCAAGAATCAAATCCTAAACTCTAACCCTAAACCCAAGAATCCTAACCCATAAACCCAAGAATCAAACCCTAAACTCTAACCCTAAACCCAAGAACCAAAACCCTAGTAAGATTTAGCACCAGTAGTATCTAAGAAATATCTTTAATGACTTTGTATTGTGTTTGTAATACTTTGGGTCATATTGTATAGTCTTGTAGGTAGGTGGTAGACAATTTCGCACCCAATACCAATAACATGGTCATTTTGTGAGAGAAAACCTGGATATGAGTATGTTCTTCTTCTTCCTCCTTGATGTTGAACTTTGAAGCTGACAAAGAACCCAATGGAATGGAATATGGATGTGACACAAGTTCAATGAGCAAAGTGGGTGTTTGTTGTGGTCCAGATGCACAATCCAACATTGTTGTCCAATGATTTTTAATCAATTGAGGAAGTAATGTTAACATACAATGATTTATTTTTTTGGTACCATATCAGTATGGATAATGCTCCCGTGTTGATTTTTATTTATTTTTAAATCTTGCTATTGATATCGGTATAACACCACCCAACAACGAATTATTGATATTCACATGCATTGATTTATTTTTGTGGCAAACTTTTGGTATTTTTCCCCCCCAAAAAAGAAAAAAATCAGAGAAAAACTTGGGAAAAAACATGCTGTTTTCAGTTTTTAGTATCAATTTTGTTTTCAGCAAAAATACACCACTTTTGCAAAACACATAAAAGGAAAGTAAAACAAAATGCCACCATGGTAATTCAAATATCAAAATTTTCCCACTATTACAAATTTCCATGGTCTCAACCATTGCCAGTCTGGTATGCAAAGTATGATACCAATCTCACACTAGTTTTAAACGATATGTTTTGCCAGAAAATATGCCTTCCAGTGTGCAATTCTGATAGGTTCCAGGGGCCATTATGTCTGAGGAAAGCAGTTATAGTCACATTGTGTTCACTTTTGTGCACTTTTAATGTAGTGTGGATTGAAGGTTGAAATGATCATGTTGTGGGTAGTTGCTAGTTTCTAGATTTGCATTAAGCTCATAGGAAATCATAGTTTTAAAGCTTTAGCACCAGGGTGTGGTTTTGAGATTAAAATATATTATCAAATCATGCTACTAAGCACGTTATTAATAATTTAACGACCACATTATAGTGTCTTGGCATGCAAGCACATACTTTACAACATGTTAGGCACACAAAATTCTCTCACTTTCTGGAGTGGATTTCTGGCAATCTCTTCTGAGGATTGAAAATAAAACCGAAGGGTTTTGTTTCCATACCTCAACTAACCAAGTGGAAACCTATAACGACACAAGACTTGTCACATTTTTGTCACAAGTATACTTTGGTTTTGCGATGATTGATTGTGTTCAGTAGGTTTTTCATCAAATTAAATGGGTGCAAACTCACAGATACTAAGTTGGAGTTCACCCTGCTGCACATGCTTTCAAGAAAATCATGTCTTTACATTGAGTGCCATTTTTCATGATTTGACATGGAACCAAATGTGAAAGGATCATGGTGTGGGTTGCTGCAGGAAAATTGCTTTTGGTTGAACAAATGTGTGCAGACCATTGATGCTGCCAATAGTGGTTCCCAAGCCTGATCCCCTCCTCCCTGACCTGCTTGCTCTCCCCAATCCACCCACCCACCCCACCAGAAGTCCAACCATTCTTTTTTGCTTGCAAGTTCATAAGCTTTGCACAAGCACATATAAGTGAAGCATTCCAGGACATGTTAATACTCTTTTTCACCATTACATGCCCAAAAAGCTTGAAACGACTGAGCATTTTTGGGATCAATTAGCATCTCTTTGGTTGAGAGGATTGGACAAGTGTCATGATTGGTTGAGGCTCAAAGAGCTTTCTGTAAGTATGGAAGCAATGTAGTGAGCAAGGGGACATGTTTACCAGGGTAGGCGAGGGGACACACGATCACAGCAGTTCCAATATCCTGTGCCCACATCCAGCTCTAAACCAACCCTCCCACAAGTTTGTAAGCTCAACTACACTTACAGAAGTGAGGATCCATTCCTAGCAAATTGAAATTGCAATCTCAAACGTAAGTCATCATTTCCTGACTAGTTACAACAAAGAAGTAATCATGGAACATTTGTGTCTGATGATATGCACTTTAGATATCACAAACCTCTAAGGATCTCTTCCGCATCAGTGCTATGCTTGCAGAATACACTCGCAGTAAGCCCGTAGGGAGTGTCCTTCATGAGTGTTAATGCCTCCTCATCTCTATCCACAGCCTGCCAGCAGTTTGTGAGAAAATCCAACAAGCTACTGTGACATTGCTAATTCAAGGTCACAAGGTGTGACAGAAATTAGAAGTAAAAGGTCAACTTCAATGATGGAACATCATTGTTATTGTGCATCTGTTTTCATGCTTTAGTAGGAACAAGAATGGAATGTGCAGTCATGGAGGTTCTCTAGAAGCATGGCATGAAACTCAGGTTGATCTTAAGTACAGAAGACTGAGTTAAGCACTTATCTGGTGGACACAAAAGACATGACACTCCTGACCTGGATGCCAATTAATGGTCCAAATGACTCATCACGCATCACTTGCATTGTATGGTTAACATCTGTCAAGACCTGCTTGGCATGTGAGTGATGAACTACTTGAAAAGTTCCTACATGTGATAAAGTGCCCCTTAACCAAATCAAGCCCCAATAACCAACTACTGTCCAATAATGAGAAACATAACTATTGTGTACTCAATTCATGTATCCCATGGAAAACAATCTAAACCTCAAGCTAGAGCAAGCCCAAACCACAACCTATGGAGGAGCCAACAAAGACATAAAAGATGATCAAGAACCAAGGAAAAACAAGAAGGATAAAGGGATGGGAGGAAAAAGACCAAGAAGGCAAATCAGAGGACCTATATACAACAAGGAGAATGAGCACCACAGCAATGGACCAACCATTGGGGCTACTTGGGGCAAAGTTACCATAACCAAATCAAGCCTCTAGACAATCACTGTAGAAGAGGGAGGACTAGCAACTCTCATGGTAGATATGCACATAGCGGTGTCCTGTTTTAACTGAAACCAGAAAACAGGTCATCTGCTTATATAAAGGAACATGGACTGACTATGAGCCTAAATGCATAGTTGTATTGAACCCATTCACAAACTGTAACACTTGTACTACTACTTTCAATAATTTAGAACATTGGAGACCGATATTATGTGGCATTCTGATTTTCAGATGTCAAACATGTTTTGAGTATTCAATGCAAGCTAAATCATCCTCAACTGAATGGTCATTGAAGATGGTGACCTAACCCTATTTCTAGGGGGAAAAGAAAGGCTAAGGTTGCAAGGCACATACAGTGGGAGGAAAATAGAAACCATCTGCAAAAGCACTGCTCTCTAAACCGGTGTGCAGTATGGCATGTGCTCCTTTATCCATTGCATCCTTCACCTGTTCCCTTAAACAGGTTAAACTAAACTTTTTTGGCCAGCACAAACTCACAATATGCAAACATGTAATCAGCATACCCTGATCAATTTACCAAGAAACATCATTGGCTCCTCATGATATAAAAGAAAAACATGAAAACCTTTAATCAGGCTTTCTAACCAAATGACCTTGCTAACATACCTGAGAGGCAAGAAAGGATAGGTGTGCTCGACGTGCCACTGGCCCTATGTATGTCTCTGGTTCCAGTGGATCTCCAACCTGCACCCAGACATTTGATTGACATCGACCTCATTGTCACCTTCAAATTTCTCTTTTCTCAGGAACTCTACATAATCATATAATAACTGATCCTTCTTAGTAAGGACTCAAGACATGCTGCATAGAAGCTAAATAAAATGAAGCTCATCCATGTAGTATGTCTTGTCATATGCAAATACCTTAAATGACTTCACAATTTTAGTGAAATGGTGCAGAAACTCTCCATAAATCTGTTTATCAACATAAACTCTTTCAACTGAACAGCAACTCTGCCCATCCAAGAGCACAACCATTTAAAAGGGTTGAATTAAAGCTCCAACTTCCATATGTGGTAACTAGATGGAATATGTGTACATTGAACACACGTGAACTGTCTTCCGTGTAGAGGTTTTTGTCCTAAACAGACTTTCAGCTTCTATGGATGTTTAAATTCAAGTTTGATTATTATTTTAATTTTTTTGTAATAATTGTTTAGTCCATAGCACTTGTGCTAGAGACACTAATAATGCTCACTTCTAGCACTGAACCAAGACACATGTAAGTTGGAAAGTAGAAATACAAGATCAAACAGTTGAAATTTGGAGATAAATACTACCTGTCCACAATTGTAGAAGGCTCCATCTGCAATTGATAAAGCCACCGCAGCCACATTCGGGACATCCTTCCTTACATATGCTGGATCTTTGCCCCCAAGTTCTAGCTGAACCTGTTTTACCCCATCCACTAAACTTCTTGTGCAAAGAGATATGATAAACACTCGTCAAGATAATATGATGATCAAAGTAGAGGTCAGATGAACATCTTTTTCCCTCTAAATTGGCATTATAGACTCCATCATCACAAAAGTTTGTAGACATGGAAGCAAATGTGCACAGCTGATTTTGAGATGCAATGTTGCTTTGAAACCTTGCTTCATCACTATGTGAGGTTCTGGCCAAATCTCACCAAAACCACTTTGCACCTTGCAGACAATTAGTCAGAAGCCTAACATCTACTGATTCCTGAGCTGCATCCAACATCAAACATCCTGCATAACACATCTACCTCATTAATAATAAACTCACTTTCACAAGGTTGGGAGCAGTATGTGATGCAATTTCTATGCCGGTCTTGTATGAGCCTGTAAAATACAGCCCCCCTAGCCCCTTCAATGATGCCACTGCAGACCCTGTCCCTCCCCTGCCTGTTGACATCACAAATACGTCGTTTGGAACGCCTGCCTGTGAGACAGGTATGCACAGTACTCAATGAATCTACTAACAGTAATATGAAGACACATCTCAGGCAACTGTATGCAAAACTTTCCTTCAAAGCACTCCAAAACAAGTCATTCTTGTACCTAGCCCCTGGCCATAGTTGTTGAAATAAAATTCTTGCTCAGAGTCAATTCCACACAGGTATGAAAATAGACTTTTCTTTGAAAAAGACTTCAATGATTGTAGTTGTGCATTATAGAGTATGGATTAAATTTGCTCAAAAACTTCAACTCAGAATTGTTCTTTGCAAAAATTTACCTCATAAAGGAGTCTTGAAATTTCAAAGCCTGTGAGTGAGGCATACTCACTTGGCTTATATAATACAGCATTGCCTGTGAGTAGGGCTGCAGCAAACACATTAGCAGAGACAAAATATGGATAATTCCATGCTGAGATATTGGCCACCTGCAAATAATGGCAAGGTTTACACAGAGTTCGGAGGGATGTGTGTTTGGGCTGCAAATATTCCACTTCAGGAGGGAGAGCAGCAAGGAAGACAACATTCCTATAGATCTGGCCAGATACTGCAGTGCAAAACAGATATATAATCCTTAGAATGAAGTTTGCTTATCAGGGCTGGAATGTCTACAGTATGCTGTGGTTGTCAGATGCAAGAAGTTGAGTGCTTGCCAGAGAACACAATTTAGAGACATCTTGGCAATATTGCAAACTCAAAAAAGGAAAACCCTGCTTACCACACCAAGAGACTCATATAGTACTTTCTCCTTCACTCGGGTTGTCTCTAAAACAGTCTCCTCCTTGAGGACCTGCAGTACCATACCATACATATTCTTTCTCAGTTACAGAATCAATGTTAATTAAGCAACAGTGTTTGAGATATAACTAACCCTCTAGAGCATTTTGCAAATCTCTCATGCATGCATGCTGCCATATTATCAGAAGCACATGGATTAAAAGCTGAGTGAAAGTAGAAGAAACCTTCTCGTAATTTCCCAAGTAGAATTTCACACGATCTACAGTAGCCCGCACTTCATTCTTGGCCTGTGCTGTGGGCTTTCCCATCTCTGTTGTGAGAGTTTTGGCAAGTGTTGGCTGCAGATCATCACTCCAACAACATTCAGGGGACAAATATCTCTATAGCAAAAGAAGTTCATATCTAGAAGATTTTTTTTTTATGACCATCTGTCATACAGCTTATAAATCCAGAGGCAAGCTGTAACAACAAGAAAAGCAGTTTGCTGAAACATCTATACATCAAAGAAGTTCCTCTAGAAGACTCATGAGTGTCACAGCTTGTTAGATCCAAAGGGAAGCTGTAACAAGCAAGCAAACCCTGATTTTCTTTCAACATCCACAACTGACTCAACAAGATTGCAAGGGGAAGGGGCTATGTAAAAGACAGGATTCAACACCATGTTCAGTCTTAGGAGTTCGTTGAATCTCTCCAACACTTCCTGTTTTCAGAAACCAAGAAGTGTTCAGCAGGTGTGTAGTATAGGCATGATTCAGAATTGCAGCTCTTGTCATGCAAATGTTGAAGATTACCAAAGACAAATCAAGATTCTGAACAGTTTGTTGGACTTGTTCTTTTGGTAAATGCAATTTTTTTGTCTATTATGCAAAAGCTCACCCTCCGCTCTGCCAAGGGTACTGCCTTCCACCTCTTTTGACCAGCAGCCAATACTCCAAACTTGGCCGCAACCTGCAGCAACCAGCCACGATAATAACAACAACATTGGAAAAATCTACAAGTAACAATCGTCGATTCAACACACTAGTCTCAGCAAATGTTGTTCTTGTACATGTCGTCTTCAACTTTCTCGCAAGCAGAAAGAAAGAACATCTTCTTAACTACGAAATGGGTCAAACACAGAGGAGGAGATGCAAGCATTATGTATGCATTATTGTGTTGAAAATCTTGCAAGAACCGCCGCAAATGACCGACCTGTACAGAGGGTACTTACGCCGGAAGGCAATCAATCACTGAATTGCAAGGAATAGAAAAAGGACCGAACAAGCAGGGAGGGAAGAAGAAGAACTTTCTCACTTCTTCAGCGGAATCGTCAGGAAGCTCGGCAATGGTCTGGCCCGTCGCAGGATTCAACACGTCAAACATCGTCGCCCTGTGTCCGCTCCCATCCACACACCAGCAAATGATTATAGATCCTAGAGCTTCCTACTTGAATCCTTGCTCTGCCGTTCTTAGATCATTCTTACATTGAAGCTCTCGGTAGGAAAAAAAGGAAGACTGGGAATGGATCGATGGAGATAACGAATCTGAAGAAGAGGACTTACGAGCGGTGCACTTTGAAGAATCGTAGCTGCGACTGGAAGGATCTCCTGGCGGCCATGGCCATTGTCTTCTTGGCTTCCACCATCACCATTTGGGAAAAAAGTGCAGATCAGAGTTGCAATTGGCGATTCCCGAAATTTCTCGGGCTCCTTTTCTATGCAACACTAACAAGGCAATGATTACTTCTGAAATCCTTGAAAAACAATCAATCGTGAACATCTTGTACAAGTCCATTGATGATATTATATTGCCAAGTGTGTCAATTGCTTCGTGCCTGCTGGGATTGAGAGTTTGCCTGACCTTGAAAAAAATAAATACCTGCATGCGGTTTTCTATTGACGATTTTCCCTGATCTATTTTCAACGCAGACAAGCCGCCTACTACAGGCATCATTGTCATTATACAATTGTCGCTGCGGAATTTTCTGGCGCTCCTCCTTTCTATGCGACAAACAAGGAAACGATGAGTTGTGAAATCCTTGGAAAAATAAATCATATTTACATGATATACAAATCCATCCATTGATGATATTTATCACCGACTGCCAACGGCTTCTTCGTGCATCTTGTGTGATTGAGAGTTTTCGTGGCCTTGAACAATACCTGTATCCTGTTCTCTATCAACGATTTTGCTTGCTCTCTTTTCAACACAGACAAGCCGCCTACTACAGGCACGATTGCCATTTTCCAATTGTTTGCTGCAGAATTTTCTGGCCGCTTCTCCTTTCTTTTAACAACTTACTTCCCTTCCCTTCCTTTTCTTCAAACCCTTCAAGTTGTACGTAAACCTCTTCTCATGGGTCCCCAAATGTTCAAGAATGAGAATGTATTTTTGACATCAACAGGGTTGACTTAATGCAAACCATTTTATCAAGTGAAAACCGTGATGGTTCACAACTAAAATTGTGTCGGTCTCTCCTCAAAATCCTCCCATGCTCATTACTAGAATCCACAAAGAATCAAGCATGCGCCTTGAGTGTTGGTATGGCGCCCATCATCTACATTAGTCTTCACCTGTCATTTCCACTTGGTAGTTATTGGTTTTCTACCAAGACTTGATAAGTCCTGTATTAGAAGAACCCAAGTTTATGTATAGGAGAAGGGCCTGAGTACGGGTCCTTCCCTGATTTAAGATCTGTGCCTGAGGCCGATAGGCCGAGGGAACAGGTCGAAAATCACGGAATGGCCTGTACTTAGGTCCTCTTCCTACGTAAAGCAGAGCTGGGATTTTTTCACTTTTTAGAAATAGTGACAGGCTGGCTGGTACCTTTCACCGCAGACGATCCCGCTTGCTGAAAACAGGTTTCTTCAGGCAAGTAAGGGAGCTGAAAACACAAAGGAAAAATGCAAGCAGTATGATAGAAGATTACATTTGATTTTTGCAAATGGTGATTATACTTTGTTGCTAGGAAATAACACCTCTAGATTGCAACACCTATAAGCTTTTAATGGCAATATTGTGCTCAAAAAATGTGTAGTTCTTGGATTTAGCAAATCATTTAGCTTTTTGAGTGTTTATGTGGTCAAAACACTCACAACCACCGTATTCTTGCAGATGTTTGAGGAGCACCAAAAAATTTTGAGAACAAAATCATCTTGTCATTAGCTCTAGTAAGTGAAATGTTAGTAAAATAATTTTCAATGTTAGCTATCTTTGCTCGGAGATGGACCTTGGAATATGAACACTAATGGCCAAGGTCCTTACTTTTTGTAAAAAATGTTTTGTTTTTCTTTTCAACCATTCCGTTTTAGTGACAATTTTTTTGGTTTGAGTGAACTACTAGACAACACCTTGTTCCTTGTCGTAAATAAATAAAATGAAAAATAGGTTGGAGCTATATTCACCACCTTTGTTTGATTGTAAAACCTTTATGGACCTATTAAATTGATTTTTATATTTTAATATTAAAGTGCTTATTTAGTCAATGAAGGTATCATTTTAATTTTTTTTGGTCCAACCATATTAATTATGCTTGTCTATAAAGGTTAAGATGTAAAGGACCCCTAACAAAGATTTCATAAAGAAAGGTTCGCACAAATTAATGTGCACTAAATCAAATGATTGTGACCTCCTATTCATGTTTTTTTTGTTGAGAGTCTTTAAATGACTTTGTTTGCCAAGAACACATGCTTCAAAAGTCAAGTCTATACACGAGGCTTGTAATAACTAGTAGCCTCATAACTATTTTTTTTGGTGCATTAGTTTTAAGGCCTTGTGGTTTAGATATCTATAATGGTGATGCCAAAGTCAAAAATTGTTTATGATATTAATAACCAATCTTACAAAGCTCTCGTGTCATGGGTGAATCTCACATTACTCTTGGAAGTTGTCAATTTCTTTCTTGCTATCTTCCTAAGATATAGTACATTAATAATGTGCTTTGCACATTCATGTTCAATAGCTCTTCATTTAATCTCATTAAAGAGTTTGTTGCATATGTGCATCCAATGGTTTGGGCTACCATAACTTACAAAGCTCTCCTCTCATGGGTGGATCTCACATTGTTCTTGGAAGTTGTCAATTTCTTTCTTGCTACCTTCCGAAGCTAATACATTGATAATGTGTTTTGCACATTCATGTTCAGTAGCTCTTCACTTAGTCTCATTAGAGAGCTTGTTGCATATGTGCATCCAATGGTTTGGGCTACCACAAAAGGTATAACCTTTTTCTTGTTTGGCTCCACCAACATTCTAATTGTTCTCATGGCCATGAATGTTGGCTTTGTTAAACCTAGTTTTAAAAATCAAGACTTCATTCTTCACATCCTTGCCCTTGACCTCTTTATTTTCATTGTGCAATAAAATCCCAATTAACTCATTAAAAGTAGAAAAATTAAGATGATAAATCCAAGTGTTTACAAGTTATTCATAACTCTCAAGAAGGGAATTGAGGATCTACTGAGAACATCATTCTTTTCTATTGGTTCACTAATATTTGCAAGCTGCTTGAGAACATATTCTTCAATTCTTTGAAGAAATTTATTATAGAGGCACCTCCATCTAGCATTAGCAAGCCTTGTGTACTCCTTCATTCAAACAAATCTTTTAGACTTTGCCACATCCTTGTGTGATCAATGATCCCCCACTATATAATAAATAATTTCATTTTTCAAAAGTAGATTAATGATAGTCAAAAAAATAAATTATTACGTTCCAATTCAATGAACAATTCATCTTCTTTTTCTTTTCATGTACCAATTCCCTTGGTTTCATGTTCAATTATGTTCATCAACTCATTTCTTTGAAATAAATTAAAAATTTTGAACTTTCACATTCTATAGCTCAACAATCCCCTTAGCTTGGAATCTTTTGACATACTACTATGCATGTGGGGCAATCTTGTCCTTGGGTGATACCACTAGGAATGTCACACTTCAATTTTCCTCAACCCATCAAACTTTGAAAAATCATAGGAAACACTTAAATGAACATTTTCATTAATTATTTTTTGAACACATTTATTAGGTTCCATAGATTTTTAAACCTCAAAAATATAAAATATATTTTTTATTTTGATGTTTTCTAATCATTGCATTTAGAAAGAGTTTCAAAAACGTAACACTTATTTTTTTCCTTGAACTTTTTGATCAAGAACATAAATTTGGAACATGATTTAAGAAAAAATTTAAGAATTTTTTTCCTAAGGTAATTTGGAAGTCATTTTATTTTTAAATGTTTTTTTGGCAACTAATTGATTGAATATGATTTAGTTATGAATTTCCAAAGTTGAGGCTCTTAATTTTTTAAAAGGTCATTTTAATTGGGAATATAAAATTTCAAAATTCCCAAATAAACTTCAAGCCATATATTAGTGCATGCAATTGATAAACATGAAAAAAAATTATAATTGTGAAAACATTTAACGAAAAGGGCCCAAAAAAATGATTTGGTTGTTTTTGGTTCTTTAACCATTCCTTGAAGTGGTTTCATAATGGTACCACCCAAAGATGGGTTCACCATGTGGGCCATTTCTTTTTTGTATGTATGTGTTTTCAAAGATTTTTTTTTGTACTTGCTCCCAACAATCTTAAAATAAACCAAAAAACTAGCTTGCTCTAATTTTATGAAATCAAGGTGACATCAAAACCTATGTTATAAGTCTACCTAGCAACAATAATATATAAAATATATAAAAACACAAAACATGACTAAAGGGACTATCCTAAAGTCCATTAACTAACATGATAAACATTCCAATAAAATTAATAGATTATGGAATGTAATTAATAAAACATTCGATTAATAGCAATTACAAGTATGGGCATAATTATTAATTACATAACTAATTATATATATCCATCCTAACAACTTTTATTATAGCTCAATAGATATCTTCAATAAGGCAAACTTCGAATTTTATTTATGCCTTATCTAAGAGCCTTCCCATACTTAAAGAATTAGGCAAAATTTCTTTACAACCACATAGACTCCCCAAAAAAAAAAACAATATATGCATAAAAGAATAAGGAAAACCCTTACAAGAGGTAAGGTCCTGCTTCAAAATACAAGCTACCCACCCAATTTTTGAAGTGATATTAAGTTTTTAAAGCACCTTCCAACTACATTGGGAAATATTTACTAGTTTTTTACATCCCCAAAGGCCAATTGCTACAATGAACACAAAGACATTACATAAATTTTCATTTTAAAAAAATTTAATGTGAAAGTAAATCTTTTCATTTCTTGACCTTTTCTTAATTTTTTATGTCTAACTTTTTTTATGCAACTCTAAAACCCAAAGTCGTAGGTATTCCAATTGCATTCATGAATTCAAAGTTCTCAAAACTCTCAAAGCACTTTAGGTTTTTTTTCTTTTAATTATGCATTTAAAAAATACTTATAAATTGATTTTTATTTTTTGTTCAAATTATCTTCATATGATTCTTCTCAATAGGCTTCTTGACCATAGCCACAAGTCTTGGATAATTTTTGAGTTGCTTTCTCAATTGTCTTTTGAGACCCTTTCCAAAAGCCTTATTCAAGTCCTTTGATAAGTTTTTAAATATGTTTTTAACCTTTTTGAATAACTTTTAAGTGACCTTCATGATTTCCTTCTAAGAATTACAAAGGTAATTTCCCTAATTTCTTCATGAAGACCTTCCTCACATCTTTTGGGAACTACCAAGGGAATTTTATTTTATTTTTGAAATATTTGCTAAATCTTATATTGTTATAATTATCCCTTTTAAAAAGGCAACTTCTTCATTGTTTAAGTTTTCAACTTGAAAACTTGAAATGATTAATTGGGCCAACATTGGAAAAATGATGTCATGCAAAAAAATTTACATATTAAATTAGGGCCATTTTAAACAAGGGTCCAAGGACCAAAAACCCATGGACCAATTTGAAGCAAGTTGAACCTTAAATTGGACCTTTCTTCACATTTAAGAAAACACATTTTCCTAAGGTACAATGCATGTGTCTAAAGGCTTAGGTTCTAATTTGAAGGCCCAATATAAAAAATGCATGAATGACATGTGATAGGATTAGATTAACCTTTGGTCTTTTCTCTTTTCTTCTTCCTTTATTTCATGGTTTTTCTATTATTTATTTATTTTAATATATATTTTATTATACACAATGGATTAATGCAGGCACAACATATTGGCGATTCATGTTTTCACTATGGCCATGCATCAAATGATTACATGAGTAGTTGTGTTGCAACAAATAATTGTTGGACAACATTGGAATATGATGAATGCAATGTCATTTTTCATGGAATTTGTTAACATGGCATCAAAAACTCACAACATGTGGAGGTATGAAAGTGTGGTGGGATACATGAAAGATGACTCATAGGTTCACATCTTTTGTAGCTTATAATTTATTTATGAAATATCCAATTTGGTCATCCATGTTTCTGAATAAAGTATTGGTTTTAACAAATTATGGTAACATGGATGTATTATTTTCAGTTAGGTTGAAAAATGTTCATACACATTTTTCTTTAAAATTTGTTCTATTTTTTAACCTCATCTAAGGTGAAAGGTTTCTCCATTGGCTCCTTACTACCTTCATCCTTTGAAGCACTATCAAAATCTACTTGGGATTATGGATTGCTTACAACTTATTTAATTTCATTGGCAAAAGTGTTCACATGTTTCATCACATTTCCACTCTGATGCCCTCATCTATTCAATGCATCATACAAAGGACATTCATGACAATCATTACTTGAAATGTTGTTTGCAATCTTGTCGTCCTTGTATTATTTGTAAATTGCATTAAACTTCCATTTGCAAGCAATTGGAATCCTTGAGAATCTAAATATGAAAGCCAACATTCAAGTGTGGAGCTTCAACAATGTATCCACCTTTTTTTTAAAAAACCAATTGGGGTAAGAAGCCATGAAATACAAGTTAAAAGTAATCCTTAAAAGTTAAAAGTTAGAAATGCAATACATGGATAAAAGAAATGGAAATCATGTCAATCACTTGAAATAAATATGGATTGGTTGTTAGCTCCTTTCCTTTCCCCCAAGGAGATGAAGGTTCAATCCCCATAATGGTCAAATTGAATATAAGTGAATGGGGGGCAAAGGGGGTAAGGGTAAGAAGCAAAGGCCAAGTGTGCCTTTAAAAGGTGCAATCCACCTGATCTAAATATGATCTTTTGCAAAAAATATATGTCTCTTATTAGTTGCAAATTTCAGATTTGAAATCAAATTGTGTTAACATGCATAACTATGGTTTCAAAGTTGAAAATAAAATAAATGGATGATGACAAAATTTACTTTGTTTTTTGCATTTTTGGCAAATTCAAGCTTCATTTATCCTCTTAAAGCAATGAAATGTAGTGCTTCACCAATCAACCCAAATTTTTTCTAACTTTTTCCCCTTCTTCATCTTCATATTTCATCACAATTACCTTTTTCCTTTGTCTTTTTTCTTTGGAATGAAAACCAATTTAAGGATTTTTTATAAATTCAAATCCCTTTCCATTTGTGCAAATTGGTGTTTCAACCTTCCACTTTTTGTTTGACCTTTTGATTCACCTCCATTTTGTGCACTTGGAAAGACTAAAAATGCATTCCTTCTAGCAACCACTTTATGAGGTTCACAAAACCAACCATGTCAATTCTAGAATTGGTCCAAAATGGGGGAACTAATGTGCTTTCAACATTGTCTTCAATCCATAACATGTTTTCCATTCTCACAAAATTTGAACAGCAAGGGTAAAAGAAAATAATGAAATATAACAAATAATAATTAAATGAGCAACCTTGGACCTTAGCTTACATTTGGTTTTCCAAACCATGAATTCTTTATTAAGTTTTTTTTTGGTGTAGACCAATTGGTTTTCCCTCCAAAATGATGTCAAGTAGGTTAAATCGCAATTTGATTTGTCTTGGTTTTGAACCTTCATTTGAAGGCCTTGGGGACCAATTTAAAGTTCTTGACCAATAGGAATAATTGATTTCATTGGACTTGCTCCTTGGACCTTTGTTTAAAATGACCCTTAAATGAAGGTGACTTGGTGAAACTCCAATTTAAATTTGAAGAGATTTGGTTCACTAGGGATGTTTTGATTTGATATAAGTGATGTTGGAATTAAAATAATTGTTTTTAACATTTCCTATTTGGGTCAATGTTCCTCCCATTATTGATTTAATTTCCACAACATTGGCCAACCTTGTTCCATCATGGAAAATGACATGTTTAAATGCCAAACTAAGACAAGGGTTGGTGTGACAGAACACTCACAAATGCAACAACTTCATGTCCCATTTTGAGGCCATCTAATTGGATAAACCATAGCATTGAACCCCCAACACATTTGAAAAACCCCCAAATATGGGGAGGTTAACTTGGGATGAATACTGGATGAAAATAAATGTCTCAACCTCCCACCATCCATGGCCATGTGTTGGTGGGTATTGTAATTCACTCTAGCCATTGGTTACTTGGATTGGGTTGTTAAAATTTTTGGGTTTGGTGTGATTTCAAAATTGAAGCTAATTATTTCTAGAATTAAAAATTTGTAATAAGTCAATCAATAGTGGTTTTGGTGGAGGAGATTTTGTGTGCAATGCATCCCCAAACTTTCTAGCAAAAAAAAATTTGATTGAATCAATAGTTGGTGGCATTTCCCACCTAAAGAATTTACAAGTTTTGTGCTATGTAATAAAACACTATGAGAAGTGTTTTTATGACAAAAAACTTATATCCAAGAGGGCACCTTATAACCATGAACATCCCTCTTAGGAAAAAAGGAGGGTATTATGCTTCTTCCATAAAAATAGAGAAATCTTATGCTTGAATATTCCTCTCATTCTTAAGGAGTAGGTAGGCATAAAATCCCTCCTTGTATGGTAATTGTATACAAATGTTGTTTTCATCATAACAATACCTTATTTGGCATAATGATGGAATAAGCTAAAACAACAAGAAGTCCCACCATACAAGCCCACCTTCCAAGGGGACATTTCATGAAATATAATGTTCACCTCCAAGGTTATTATAGATGAACAATTAATTAAGTCCATGATATTTGTAGGAAAAACTATTGATTAAATGAAAAGTGATTGATAAAAGCAAAATAAAAAAATTCATAATGGAATTTCTTTTTTGGTATGGAACTATTAAGCACAAGTCAAGCATAAGATGATGAAATTTCAAACTTGGAATGCACAATCCATAAATCAGATTTGATCTAGTATAGAATGGGATTTTAAATGTGGTATCATTTTAATGTTTATATTTAGATTTCATCATGCTTGTGGTGTTTGAGACAAGTGGTCAAAACATGTTTGAATTGAGTCTTTATTTTGCACTTTTGACTTCTAGACACATTCCATTTTTTATGAAAATGTGTTTCATTTGCTTTGGTTGATGTCACACATTGGACTTACTTCCAACCCCACTTTGTTTTGCTAGCATTGGTTGTGAACCTTTTCTTGGCCATGCTTGTTTCAAACATGTTTTTGTGAATAATTGTCATTCCATGTTTATGATTGTAAAATACAAGACCCTAACATGGCATGGTTGAGTGAGGAGAGTTAAAAACATGTTCAATAAAACAACACATGATTTCCTACATTTGTAATGTTTTAAGTTTCCTTGGAAGCCTTTCCATAAACGATGTTAATCTCCCTCCTTGCTTAACTATTTATATATTACCTTCCTTGAAGGTCAATCTTCAAATCCTTTTCAATGAATGGAAATTTGTTTTTCTAAGTTTGATTTATCCTCTTAAAACTTCATGAAAAAATAAAATAAAATAAAATTCCACCAATGAATGAAATTTAACTTTTTCAATTTTTATTTTTTAAAAGCAAAAATGCTATCTAGGTGCAATCACAATAAAATGAACCAATGGTGACAAAGGACTCAAACACAAATGGGCCCTTTATGGACATTTTGACTTTTTCATAAAAAGAAAAATATGAAGGATTGTTTTTGTAATGTTCTTAAAAAATTTATAATTCCCTTACTAAATTACATGATTTGTGTTAACTTTTTTTGAATAAATATGAATTGTTTACAATTGTATAGATTCAGCTAAATTCTGCATTTCGTTTTAAAAAATGATCATAATTTCAAATCTTGCAAAAATGACAACTATTTTAAGCTTTAATTTTTTGTATCATAAGCCACAATTTTGTTCATATGTCATACACATTATGACCCATTTACATTTAGTAAATGACTCTTGAAATTTGAACATTCTGAAATTATATTTTGAATTTTTAAAAATTTCGAATATCAATTTATTTGAATTATGAATGTTTTTCATATGTGGATGGTAGGTTATTATCATTTCAATTTTTTTCCCATCAATTTTTTAATATTAAAAAAGTCCTTAGCGTAAAGTTTTATAAAATTATTTTTGTGTTAAAGTTCAAAAATCCTTTACTAAAATCAAATTTCAATTTATTAATATATATATATAATTCTTTAACACCCATATAAATCATTTAGCACACATTTCTTTGATCAATGTCCGACATAATTTTTGACTCATTTGATTGTGATCACACCTAATTTCTATAACAATGTTTTTCCAATCATGCACAAATGAAGACAAATAACATAAGAAAATGCCTTAACAACTTTGCAATAATAAAACTACAATGAACAAAGAAGTGTCAAAGTGACATGAAATGATAATTGAAATTTTTTATTGTATTTGATCAATAACATTTTATGTCCAAAAACATGTAAAACATTCTTCATGTTCAAATCTTTTTGTATTCAAATTAATGCTAGCTTATATTTTTTTTCCCCACTAGGTGATGGCCACCAATGTTTAATTATTAATTATCAATATTTTGATCCATTTATGTTAATTATTAATATATTCCAAAACCACAAATTGATGCGCCCAAAACCAACATTTCTTAAGATAACAACATATTTATTCATAATGTTGATATAACATGTATTGAATTAGTTATCTTAATTCACTCATCCATTGGTTAATGCTCGATTATTATCCCATTGTCCTCCATCTACACATGGATGGAAATGCCTAAAGTAGACTAGGTCAAAATGAGCTAATTGTTTATTGACAAAAAAATTGACCTCAACTTGGTCATTGGCATGTCTACCTTAACTCCTTGCAAGATGAGGCAATACTAAATCACAAAGGTCATTCATTATGTGTAGGTGAAGCGCATAAGGGGGTTATGTTGTTTGGGGCATGGGAATGAGGGTTCCTATGCGCAAAGAACAAAATAAACCTTTGCTTATATGAGCTAGCTTTCCCAACATTGACAAAATTCAATATGCATGCCTAGAGACACCTTAGACCTTTTGAAGGTGCTTCCGAAGCTAGGAGGAAGATTATGCTTTAATAAGGCTATTACAAATAGCAAGGAAAAATTAAGTCAGATTTTCATGGTCTTAGCAATGCATATTCAAATCATCAAAAATAGCCAAAATGCCCTCCTCGATAAATATTTTCTTAACTTTTTTATAAAAAAAAGAAAAAGGTGAGCATCACCAAACATGATGGGCAGTGGGTTTTGTTTTTTATTTTGTGAGGTAGGTGGGTTCAAAAGCAACATTGCACATTTCAAGGTTTATAATTCCCTTCTATTTCCTCTCACCAAACCCAGAACACATCCTCCCCTCTCGCCTCCCCCTTCCCCTCTCCCCCTCCTAAACCCCAAAAACCTTAGTTTCTAAAGGTTATTAGGTCTTATTCTCCATTTAATCAATCAATTCTCATGCTGAATGAGTTGTTCAACAAGCAAAGTGCACATTCTGTAGGGTAGAATCACTTATCATCGAACATGTACTTACCACCAAACACTTTCCAATATTTTCCTAATTCGTTAGCTGAATTGAGTGATTTTTTGTGTCGTTGGATGCACAAACTCAAAGCCTACAAATGTTCTTTGAGCATCAGAAGTAAAGGAGCAATGCAATTGAGTGATTTTTGTGTCGTTGGATGCACAAACTCGAAGGCTACAAATGTTCTTTGAGCATCAGAAGTAAAGGAGCAATGCAGAAAAGACAAGAACAGGATAAGTTATAGTTTGCTTCAATTTTTTTGAAAAAAATAGCTCTAGACCAACCTCGTTAGTTCCAGTCTCATATCTTTCTCATTTTTAGTTCATTTTGAGTATTTAAAACTTGATGGGTGGGTGCATCAACTAGTGCTTTTCAAAACTTCTTTGCATTCTAAAAAGCAAAGATGCAACAATCAGAGATCTTATTAAGCTTGAAATCTTAATCTGTTTTCAGTCATCCATCATCAAACACTGAACCCATTACACTAAAAATCACCTAATTTTTGCCCATTCATTTACCGAATTGAGAGAGTTTTGCTACATCAGTAAGCACTAGGTAGCTCAAAATGTTCTTTGAGCTTTAGAATCAGAAGAACAATGTGTAAGGATTCGACTTCATCTGAGTTCGAAAGTGTTTGGTCATCGGCCTATCTACCCTAAACCCTAAACCTAATTGGCAGGCCTTGCCAATGCGCTTTTGAAAAAAGATGGGAAAAAAAAAAAAAAAAAAAAAACACAAAAAAACGGGGGACAAACAAAGAAGGGGGGCGGGTAGCGGGGAGTGGGGGGGGTTCGGGGGTTCTAGTGCGGGTTGGGCTGTAAACACTTTAGGGGGCGAAACCCCGCCCGCCGCTGGGTAGTAAAATAAGGGAGAAGGAAAAAAAAAAAAAGAAAAAAAGCTGCTGGTTATTTAGTCAACGACCTTCCCAACAAAATGAAACGTCATTATGACGTCATTATTAGGAATATGCATAAAAATAGGTGTACTCAACA
>Ga0116231_10007633_pt1 | contig 19619 bp, 14 predicted proteins | sample S1TSphgellanicum_2_FD_89695 | JGI IMG/M metagenome (GOLD analysis project Ga0116231, IMG submission 89695) | Host-associated microbial communities from peat moss isolated from Minnesota, USA - S1T2_Fd - Sphagnum magellanicum MG | ecosystem: Host-associated > Plants > Peat moss > Unclassified...
ATTGGGTTCTTTGATAAAGATATATAACTTTGATTGTCATCATATATGACAATGGGTTTCATTTGTGGAACATCAATGTTCCCAAAAAATGATGACAAGCACATTGTTTGCCTTGTTGCTTGTGAAGTTGCCACATATTCAACTTCTATTGATGACATAGTAATAAAAGGTTTGTTTTTTGCTATCCCAACTGATAGCACCATTTCCCAATCAGAAAACATAACCTGATGTGGATTTACAGTCATCCATATTGCCAACCCAATCTACATCACAATAAGCACACATTTGTGTGCTTCTATAAATAATATCATAATCCTCAATAATGGGACATTAGTTTTGGTAAACATTCATTTTAGAATGCAATTGGCCCATATTGTTTATGTCAATCCCTTGGTTATGATAAATATCCCTTTTGGAATGCATATGGCCCTTCATGTTCATGTTGGAACCTTGTTTGCGGCTTTTTTTTTTTCAAAATGTGCCTAACCCTAGCTATGGCTTACATTCTTGTTAGAATGTGCTTAACCTTTCATCTTCCTTCCAAAACCCGAGTCATGGCTTAAATTCTCATCAAAATGCGCCTAGCCCTTCATGTTTTTTTCAAAACCCTAACTATGGCTTACATTTCATTCGAAACATGCCTAGCCCTAACTACAATTAACATCCTCATCAAAATGCACCTTGCCTATAATAGCATCTTCAATGTTTTTTCTAAAACACCAACCAAAATCCATTATGCCTTTTAAATAATAGAAAATCCACTTCATTGCAATCCAATGTGATTATCTAGGATTAACTATAAACCAACTCGCAACCCCCACTGCCTATGCAATATCAAATCTTGTGCATACCATTGCATACATGAAACTTCCAATATCATTTTGAAACAAGATAGCTTGCATTGTTTCCAAGTCTACATCACTTTGAAGACCCATATCCTTCGAAAGCTTACAATTAATCATAACATGAATTTGTATTGATTTACTTTCAACCATTCCAAATTGCTTCAATATACTTCCAATGTACTTACTTTGGTTTAAATAAATCATTCAGTTTTGTCGAACACAATTTATTTGTATCCCCAAGTAATACCAGTTCTCACCTAGATTCAATGTTTCAAATTTCTTCAAGAAATTATCCGTTGTTTCTTTCAACAAAATCAAGTCATTAAAGGCCAAAATCAAATCATCAATATACAAGGCTATGATCACATAAGAGTTTTCTTGAACTCTCTTAAAATAAATAGTATGGTCAACATAACTCCTTTTAAACTCTTGAAATAAGAAAAATATGCATGAATGTTGTGGTTCCATTCACAAGGAGATTGCTTCAAACCATACTTGAAGATTTTTGAAGCTTACATACCATATTTTCCTTACCCTTGACCACAAAGCCTTCTGGCTATAGTATATATATCTCCTTCAAAAGATCTCCATTCAAAAAATAGATTTAACATGCATTTGATGCACTTCAAGATAATCAATGGTTGTAACTACAAGCAAAGCTCAAATTGATTCCATTCATGTAATAGGGAAAAATGTTTCATTGAAATTAAAACCTTCAACTTGTGAAAATCCCCTAGCCAACAAACAAACATTATGCCTTGCCATATGTATAACCATCAACACCATTATATTTGATCTTGAAGATCCATTTGCAACTCATTGGTTTGCGACTAAATGGGAAAGGAGTAAGTATCCAAGTTTTATTATCTTGTAAAGATTAAAACTTAGTTCATCCATGGTGTGTTTTTAATATTGTGAATTTTCACCATTCAAAGCTTCCACAAATGAATGGGGTTCATCAACATCAATAAAAAAAAACATATGAACGATACACATCTTCCTCAACCATTGTTGGATTTTATTACACCTATTGGGGAATTTTTTCATCCTCCATTTTTAATTCTTGATTTAAAATCATTTGTTCTGATCCAACATCTAACCTTGAAACCATTGTTTCCCCATTAAATTTTATGGATTCATCAAAAATAACATCACAACTAATAATAACATATTGATTTATAGGGTTTATAGTATGTTCCCTTTAGTTTTTTCACAATAGCCAATGAATATGCATTTGACACCTTTGGAATCCAACTTTATTTTTGCTTCCTTTGGCACACGAGTAAATACAACACAACAAAACTAAAAACATGCAAATGATTTATGGAAGGTTTCTATCCACATCAAACCTCTTCTGTGTCATGCTCAAAATTGCCTTAGTAGGGATTCAATTCTAAATATATGTTACAGTTACCATTGCTTCTACCTAGAATTTATGATCTAGCTTCATATGTTGTAACATACATTACACACTTTCAACAAGTGTTCAATTATTCCTTCCATTTACATCATTCTACTATGGCGTGTATGGAATGGTTATCTACTTTGCAATGCCATTTTCTTTGCATAATGTATTGAAATTCTTACAATTATACTTTCCACCTCTATTACATCTAATTTCTTTGATTCTTTTTCTAGTCTAATTTTCTACCAAAGCTTTGAAAATGTTAAGCTTATCAAGCACACCAAATTTAGTTTTCATCATATAAAAAAATACCTTCCTATAAAAATCATCAATGAAAGTTATAAAATGTTTTGCCCCTCCATGAGATGTTGCCATGGAACCATTTAAGTATGTATGCACAAGACTAGGAATTTTCGTTGCACGAAAACCCCCACTCAAAGGAAATGGGGTACGATGGTGTTTACCATGCCCACATCAATCAAAAAAACTCAAGTCATGATCTCCATTGAGATCCATGCCTTCACCAAGTTATATTTTTTCCATGGTTGTTAAAGTCTATATATAAACATGTTTGAATCTTTGATGCCACAAGTCATTCCTCTTAATCTTGATGTTACATTCTACAACCTGCAAAGATTGAACAACTCCAACTAATTTATATAACCTTATTTCTTGAACATCTTCAACAATCACCTTGTTCGAATCAAAAGACTTCAACCAACATTTGGTGACTTCACATTCCACCTTAAAGCCTTACTTTATTAAATGACTAATTTATAACAGATTCCTTGCCAATTTTGGGACATACAACACATCTCCAATACACTTGGAAATCCCATTTAGCAAGTTGAAAACAATAGTGCCTTTTCCACATACATCAAACATATTATTGTCTCCAAGATATAATTTTGTAATTCAAAGTAAATTCCTTAAAGGTTGAAAATGCTTCATTTTGAAGGTTCCAAATTTAACAAACGATGCACCCCTACAAACCAAAGAAATAAATAAAGTAGTCACAAGAAGTTCAATTTTGCTTGTTATGGCTACTTGTGGAGAACCTTTGAATTATTTTTTCCAATCTTGTTTATTCTTGTGACATTATCTTGCAAAATGGCCTTTGGTGCCACAATTGTAGCAAGTTTTTTTTCTTCTTTTACTTTTCATGCTTTAATTTCTTCCAATCTATACCCCTTTTTAAGATCCCCAAAAAACACCTTTAACAATTCATGTTTCATATTTTGTACCATGGTTCAACTGCATTACTTGCTTACATCACAATTCTTCTTGCAATAATTGTCCACATACTAACTCCATAGACAATTGATCAATGCAGGTACTAAGCAAAACCACAAGAGTATGGAAAGATGGTGGCAAACTCCCTAAAAGTGTGAATGCCGAATCTTCATTAGAAACTTGATGATCAATGTTTGCTAACTAATATGCAATTATCCAAAACTTGTCAATATGAGCTTGCATTGAAGTGCCTTCCTCCATCTTAAGATCATAAAGCTTTTGACGTAATTGCAATCTGTTGCCAACTTTTTTTTCAAATGTTGCACAAAGTTGTCCCATGAATCTTTTGTAGTTTCTGCATGTGCTACATGATGCAACAAATAATGTTGTACCAACAATCTATAGTAAGGAATTAATATTTTGCAAACTTGCTAAAAACTTTGTATGGTGACAACAAGTTGAATTCATGAAATTTAAATTGATAATCCATTAGAAAATTGTTGCTAGATAATATTTTCATTCTTTTCATTTTATGCACATTAAACGTTTCAAAGCCATTATGTTCATTTTGTTCTTCTTTTATGGTATTCTTTTGGACTTTTGTTTTTCAACCCAAAAGGATAAACTATCTCATGGGACATAAATGAAATTACGATGAGCTAGGTGATTAGGATATTTTAATAATTAACTTATGGACCATGTGGCAAAAAAGTCTTATTATGATTTGATCGTGTTTAAATATCAAATTAAAAGTTTTCAACTTTGGTCAATTGAATATTTGAAAATAGTCAAATCATAAGTTGTTTCAATTTTTTTAACTACAATTTGTATGAATGAATACATATGTGAAGTATATATGGTGGGTTTTGGTTATCTAATTGATTATGTAATATGCCAATGCCTTTCCATCTTTTCCAAGTGCATCAATTAATTTCAAGTCATGATTACATTTACACAAACCTAAAATCCAAAGGTTTGCATTATTTAACCACTGATTTGTTCTACATATGTGAAGTAATTTTGTTTCTACATCAAAATCTGTTTGTGATATGAGTTCGGTTGGAGATCCATATTTACAATGTTTTGATAAAATATCTTCATTGTTTTGATAACATGTAAAATTGCATACATGAATATTACAAACATTAGTTAATAAGTAAACATCTTGTGTAAAATCTTTACAAAATTTTATAGAATATGGGTCAAGTGGTCTTGTGGCATGCAAGGATGTATAATGTGATCTTTTGAATTATTCAAATTATTTTGATCAAATTTCAAAATCGTGTATTTCTTTACATCTTTAGTGACTAATTTATCCATATATTTTATCATTTCATATTTTTAAAAAGATCTATTTTTATTTTTTCCACAAATTCATTAGGGTTTGGTGAATTTGCTAACCATGACAATATGTGAATATGTGAACTTCCATCGTTTGCATATTCATAACAACCATAGAAATAACCATTAATGATTTTCAAAATACCATTAAATTATTGTTGGTGACATCTTTGATAGTTTTTATGCAAAGTAAATAATTTAAAGTTGCATTGATGAATGTAAGCACACTATGGGGGGGGCAACTTGGGCAATTTTAGGACATATGTGTAAGTATACACCTACAAAATGTATTGCATTTAATTTTCAGTTTCACTTCCAGTATTTGGGCTTTATATTTTATTTTCACAAAGCTAATGTTACATAATATTATTTGAATATATATATATATATATTCCTATGGTAATTTTTTTGAAAAATTGGTATATACGTGGTTTTTTATAATCTTTCTTAGGCTCTTTATTGATTTTGCATAATCCTTCATATGGTCATCCTTGGACAATTTTAGAAACATTTCCAAGTACAACTATTTCATTTCCAAGCCTAATTACTTCGCTTCCTTCATAATAATTACTTGTAATCCTTATATATACCTCATTCCTCTCTTAATAACTATCTATTATCCTTATACATATTTCATCCCTTTCCTTACCCACTAACATGATATGAAGAGGAAAATTAACATGTGCCTTTTCATGTCCATGATTTTATATTAATCGAAATTAAATTTGACACCAACATAAATAATAATGAATTATTGATAATGATATGGGAACATAATAAGAAAGAAAAGCATCATTGGTAGTGCGTAGCACCATAGAGTTCAAGTTTAATTCAAGGAATAATGGATATATTTATGGTACATATGCAATATAATAAAGCTCTTTCCTTTTTTTAAATTTCATTAGGTTTTGGTTTGAATTAGCTAACCAAACAATGTTTGAAATGAAAATTTAAAAAATGGCCCACCTCACATATCTTGTCATCTTTCATTTGAAAATGATTGATTATCAAAAATTTAATTTACAACATACTTATGGTCATGATTTGGAAATCACACCCATTTTCGATATGATAATTATGAAGCTCTTCACATGGCTCCCAAACTTAATTTCAATCACATGGAATCACAATGTAGGTGTTCCAATTTTCTTTTCCTTTTTAAAATCAATTTTTAGTTTATTTGCATTTTTTAATTAATCGTGACATATATTGCTTTGGCATAAATATATTTTAACATCACATCATATGAAATATATATATATATATATATATATATTGGCATTTGATTTTTTGGGTTTTGACCTACCATAATATGGAAAAACATTGTGAAAATCTTTCATAATAATGACACGGTTGAAGTTCAACATGGGACCCCTAAAAAATAGTACAATATGACAACAATCTTGGCCTTCCCATATGACAAATGCTATCTTCTTCCTATTTGTATTCGGCATTTATATACCAGAGCACATCATTTTCCTAGGGTGTTGTCACCATCTCATGTAACTAGCTATCATTAGTGATGTGTCACCACCACCATGTCTAACCATCACTATAGTTACCCCCATATATGAATTGTGTAGCCACCACCTTAGTTAGTTATCACTCTACCTCTAGGTATGAAATGTACGCCCTTTGCCATAGTTAGCTTTAGATGTTAGCTATCTCCTTAGCTATCACTTTCTAGGTATGAGATTGTGTAGCCATAGTTAGCTACCATAGTTAACTAACTAGTTTTCTACCTACCCCTTTTTCTACTCCTCCGAGGCTACTCCTTGTTGCTCTCCCCTCTCCTCCAAAGCATGACATTTTTGGATATAAATAGCCCCCATTGTATTCCTTTGGAAGCATTCTACTAACAATCCCCTTTTGCGGGGTGAAACATGTTTGGATCTTCACACGTGATGTAATGAGGTATTTTTTCATGCTTTTGGCTCTTGTTATTTCATTGAATTTCTTCCATTCTTTCCATCATCCTCTTTGTGTTCTTTGTCTATCATTTTTTTTCTTTTTGCACATGATGCATTTTCCATTGTTCACATCTCAAGATTTTTTTTATTGCACATGATGGGTTGATGTTACATTTGTACACTTCCATGTGTTTATGTTAATCATTGTCCTCATTGCAAACCTCTATCCTAGTTCTTTTTGTTCATCATTCTAAATTCCACTTATGAACATCTCATTTCTTTCATGTCCTTTTTGCATATTTTTGCATTGTTTTCCTTATGTATCCTTCCCCATACTCTCTTCATCACTCCTACACTTCATTCATGCCACTTCCCTTCTTCATCTTCCTTCTTTAAACTCATTTCCAACCTTCAGCAACTTCATATGTTTGGCCCCCTTGAAATTTTCAAAAAAAATTTGTGAATTTTTTTCTTCATTTGTCATGTTGCTTCATTTCGCCACATGCCACATCTTGAAGTTTTAAATCCCAAACCCCTCTTGGAACCCACCTCAAGTCCCATAACCTTTTAATCAAATTTTACAAGAGGTTAGGAATTTGGTTTCTTTTCATATCACTCGTACTATACCTTCATCTTTTCAATTTTGTCTACAAGGTCCCCTTAAAAAGGCTCTTGGAACCCTCACTTCTAATGAGTCAATCATCATCAAACCTACAGATAAAACCTTCGGGTTGGCGATAATGACAAAAGATTGGTACAAGGGAGAAGCCTTATGCCAACTTCAACATCAAAATGTTTATTGCCTTGTTTTGTCCATCCCTTGGGAAGTCATTTTTGGAAACCTTTCAAAATTATTGATGAATGTTTTCTTTTCCAAGTGCATCACTCTCCAAGAAAAAGAATTCTTACTCCATCACCCTCCCAAAGGCTTTCAAGCCTATTTGTTTTATCTCATCCCCAAAGTCCATAAACCTAACCATTGTGGCCATCCCATTTGTTCTTACAATGCCAATGTGTTTGAACATGCTTCCAAATAACTACATTATGAACTTTTGCCTATTCTTTTGTCTCAAGCCTCTTATTTAAAATATTGTTCTACACTTCTCTATGAACTTTCCTATACAAAATTCCCATTTGATGCCATTCTATTTTCTTTTGATGCAGAATCCTTATACCTTAGCATTCCCAATGATGATGGCCTTTGTCACCTTTGTGTGATGATTCAAGGAAAACTCAATTCCCTTTCAAGAGAGGATTTCATTTTAAATCTCTAGATGAAATGGTCTTGAAAAAACATTTTCAATTTGCAAATTATTCTTATTTTCAAGCTCGGGGTACAACCATGGGTTTTTTGGAGTTGTGTATGCATGTTTGTTTTTGTGTATCCTTGAAAATGACTTGGCCAATGTTAACCCTACATGGCCTCATTATTATAAGCGTTACATTGATGATGGTTGTGGTATTTGGGAGGGACTTGTAATAAGTTTTAAACTTTGGCTTGAACATTACAATTCATTAAGCTCGACAATCAATATCCAATGGAAGATTTCCACTTCTAATATTGACTTTTTGGACATTTTCTTTAATGAAGGTCCTTGTTTTTCCTCCACAGGTACTCTGGAAAGCTTATCAAAAGAAACTTAACAAATATCAATACCTTCCTTGTTCCTTTTGCCATCCTCGGCACCAAAAACAAACATTTAATGTAGGAGAATTAAAAAGTTACATGCTTAGGGAAAGTTCACCTTCGGGCTTCATAAAATTATGACAAATGTTTTATGAATGTGCTTATTGGCTTGAGGTTATCCTTGATATTTCCTTTTGGCATGTTTTTCTTTCGTCTCTTATTCCCAAAGAGACAATCTCCTACATGCAATCCATGGCCGCCATAAAGATTCTCAAGTCTATCTTGTTATGAAACTTGAGTTTTCTCCCTATACGTAGTCATTGCATTAAGGAAATGTTTTGAAACAAAAGTTGTATTCAATCATTTCTAATAATCTTGAGTTTTCTACAATTTTATGTAAGCCCATGATTTGTTAAATGAAAGGTAAGAATCTTTGATCCCTTTTAGTAAAAACTAAATTCCAATATCCTTGATCTTTACACAAGTTGTTGGAATTTTTTTGCTTATTAATTACCATCCAATTCCATCAATTCATACATAAACCATAGTTATATATTAAAATACAATATTTAGTATTGATTTTTCAAGCTATTGTTTTATTTAGGTCCCTTTTTGGAATATTCCATGAAATTACCTTAAGGCCCCCCTAAAACCTAAACCTAAAACCTAAAAATTTGGTTTATCTTTAACCTTTTTTTAAAAAAACCTAAAATTTTGGTTCTTCTTTAACCTTAATCCAATTTCCAATTTCTTAAAACCAAAACTTTGGTTTTTGTTCAACCCTAAATCTTGAACCCTAATCCAATTTCCAATTTCTTAAAACTAAAACTCTAATTTTTGTTCAAGCCTAAATCTTAAACCCTAATCCAATTTCCAATTTTTTAAGAATAAAACTCTAGTTTTTGTTCATCCTTAAATCTTAAACCCTAATCAAATTTTTAAATCCTACAACTTTGGTTTTTCTTGAACCCTATCAAATTTCTAAAAACTAGAACTTTAATTTCTCTTCAACCTTAATCTTTAAACCTTAATCCAATTGTTAAAACCAAAAACTTGGGTTCTTTTTTAACCTTAAACCTTAAAACCTAATCCAATTTCTAAAACCTAAACCTTTAGGTTTTCTTTAACACTAGTTTTTTCTTATACCCTTCACCCGAAAACCTTAAATTTGTCAAGGTACAAGGGTTCATTCTTTTTTTACATCTTCTAACTTTGATCTTCTAGCCATTGGTTCCTTCCAATATCTTTTGACATGGGTAGGTGCATTCCAAGTGTTTTTGGACATGAATTGGTGCAAAAAAGACAAGAAATAACTCTTAGATGTTCACAAGTGGAATTTATTTATAAATGCACACAATAGCAATGTATATTTATCTTTTTTGTATGATGTTGAACATAAAAAATGGGGAAAAAATGATATTTTGAAAAGTTATAATGTGTCTCATCAAGATTCATCACATATTTTACTTGTGATTCAAATGTTATTTTGAATCACTGGGTTTTCATTTTAGGTACATTCATTAACGCAAGTTTAAATAGTTTGTTTTTTGGCATTTGTAAACTACATGTGTTACATATGATGATAGTTTATTTTAAACACAAATTTTGTGTTTTGATAATAATTAACAATCCATTGAGTTTAGGAAGTACATGTAATGTGTTTTCTATGAGTTCATATGGAATTTTGTAACATGTACTTTATATGAGATGAAATGTTCAACTTTAACAACACATGCATATGTTGTAATTATGTGTCAATGTTATCCATTGTCAATATGTTTTTTTTTTAAAATTTCCTTTTTAAATTGCAAATATATCACATTTTCATTTTTAAATTACCATGTTTCATGTAATTGTTAAAGTTATGACGGCACAACATGTTGTTTTTGTAATCTATATTTGGAAAAAATTGTTGTTGTTGTTCATTTTGTATGTTTTTTTTAATTTGTTATTTCTAGATTTAGAATTTCTTTTAAATTTGTGTATTGATTGGCATGCTTTACATTTTTTTTTTGAATATATATATATATATATATATATGGGTGTTTATCCATAACACCTTTCTATATTTATTAATGTTTTTTTGTATGTTTATATTTCTTACGAATCTTTGCATGTTTTAATTCAATTTGATGTTTAAAATCTTTTTTTGGTGTAATGTGCATGTCTTTTGGCATTTTATTTTATTTATATCTCCATGTTTTTGGTGGTGTGTGTGTGTGTGTGTGTGATTACATGCTCCATGTCTTGATTACTATAGATAAATAATTTTACTTCTATCAATTGCAAACTTAATCCATGTCTTTTGTTTCACATATTTTTTCCATATTGAACATGACATTTAACAACAATTAAGTCTCTAGAATTTACATTGCTTCCACCTATTGTTTTTGTTGTTGTTGTTTATGATTTGAATAATGTCAAATGTAGGTTGGTCATCATTGTTAATTTTTGTTTTCTTTTGTTAGTTATAATGAACATAATCATGGCGTGAATTTATGAATTGTTTGTAAATTTTTGTTGAAATTCAAGTATTCTCTAGAATTTACATTGCTTCCACCTATTGTTTTTTTTGTTGTTGTTTATGATTTGAATAATGTCAAATGTAGGTTTGTCATCATTGTTAAATTTTTTTCTTTTGTTAGTTATAATGAACATAATCATGGCGTGAATTTATGAATTGTTTGTAATTTTTGTTGAAATTCAAGTATTTTATACTTATCCAATTTAAATATGAAAACATTGTACACCAATTTTCCAACCATGTACCAATTCATTCTTTATAAGAATCCATGTATTTTTGGACACTAAATTTTAAGATTTGTAGCTTGTGCATAATTGTCATACTTTCCTAAATGTGGATAGTTAACAATGCCAATGACTGAAACAATTTCTTCCACATTGTTCATGTTGTTCCAAATGTTATTATGAAACCATGTTTGAACTAGAGGTCGTTGCCAATTTGTTTAATTTTTTGGAGCATGAATGTGTATTTTGTAATCTTTGTAGTAATAATCTATTGAAAATTGATTTTTTTAACATCCTTTTTGTAATCTTTGAAGTGTTCATCTATTGAAAATTAGTCTTTTTGACATCCTTTTTTGAATTACTCACCATTTGTGTTTATCATGTTATGAACACAAAACAAAACAAAAAAATGCATTGTGTAAACACATACATGCACATCTTTTATAACTTTACATTTAAATCATTTTTAAAAAATAAAATAAAATATATTTATTTGATGTTTTCAGTATATGTGATAATTTGTATATTCAAAATTAAAATTTTATTGTAAATTTTTTAATACTGAGAAAATTAATCATGATTTATATTTTTAAAATTCATCACTGATTTGTTTTTTTTAAAAATTTGGGTTCTTTGGTTGATTTCTTTTATTTGCTCCTATATATATGTAAATAACAACATCCAATGAGACAATTTTTTTTCTTCAAATTTTTGATGTTGAAAAAATGGAAAAAATATGTTTAAAAAAATAATATAACAAAAATTATTTATTTAATTCTTTTTTGATGTTTGAATTGTGTAATAAAAAAAAAGTAAAGTAGCACAAAGACATAGAAAGTTGAAAGTGAAAATAAGAATGAGCACATAATAATGTCATATAATATTTCTTTGTGCCTTTTATGCTTTGAACACAAAAGACGTTCATTCATATTGGATACTTTTGAAAAAAATTGGATCAATCAAATTCCATTAGGCAAAGTTGATTTATCAAGGATCAATTGTGTGCAAATAAGGAGGATTTATTACATGTTCCACATTGCATTGTATCATTAATTACCTTTTCATGGAACATGTGTTATTTAATTAGGCTTCATGTGGATATGTTAACATTGCTCAAGAGATTGTTAACAAAAGAACAAATGCTAATAAAGAAGGTAAGAATGGAAAGATGTCTTTTGTATTTAGCATGCAAAAAAACCACGATGGAGTTGTTTTGATATTATTCATGTTATTCAATCCCCTTTTTATTATTCCCTAATTTGTTTTTTGGTTTCATAGATCATGCATTGTGTAAATTGTAATGATTTCAATTACTACTAATACAATTGTGTTGCATGGATATCTCCATTTTCATTATAATGACCATGAAAATTTGTCATGTGGACTACAATGTTTTTTCATTAAAGACCAAGGTTTTGAGACATGGCATTTCAATTTGAATCTTGTTTCAAGAATTGGCAAAACATTTAACCTTAAAACTGTTGTTTTGGAGACAGTTTTTCTTTTGATGAATGGTTCATTGACTTGTTGGATATTGAGTTTTGTTCATTTTCAGGGTCTAACTAGAATTGAATAGAAAGGACATGGGTGTTTAGCAAACCAATCAAGGCAAGTCATAAAAACTCATTAAACTTTTTTGGACCCTTTTATTTTTTGCTTGATATTTGGTAAGTTTGTACTTCAAATTTACTCTTTGCACTTGATGCACTCTTCCTTTCCCTTCACATGTGCTTATAACTTTGTTGTTTGATCATTCATGCATTTATTGCTATTATTCATGTTTTTGTAAGTTTTGAAAGGTTGAAGGAATAATAAGCATTATGTATGACATATTTGATGATGGATTGCATGTATGCAATTGGCACCAAAACAACATATTAACACACATTAAAACTACTATCATGATATAGATGTTCAAGATTTTTTATTTTTTATTTATAATGGTGAAGGAACCAAACGAGTAGTTAGTCTAGGTGTAAGATCATCAACAACCTTGCAAAATCATGAATAATAGCAACAATTTTTTTTATATTTTACATTCAATTTTTTTCATTCAATTTTTTTGATTCAATTTTTTTCAAGTTCTATTTACATGTTTATCATTCTTTCACATATTGAGATCTATGGCATAGGATCTTAAGCTTAAAAGATTGTTGAATTTTCAACAAATTATCTAGGGTTGGATTGGAGACAAGGATAAAAATGTGGATGTTTGATCCATGAAATAACATCCAAAAATTAGTTGTCTAGTTAGCATGGCTATAATTAAACTAAGGACTTCAACTATTTGTGGTCACATTTCTTTTGTCAAGAGTGCATTTACGATGTAATCAATGCACAAAATAAGTGGTCCATATGTCAAGAGAGAATTAGTCTTAAGGATTTACACCATGTGTACATGTTCAATTTAATATCAAATGTAAATTTACATTTTCATATATTAAGCGATTACTTTGTGAATAAAATTTGATCTATGTGATAAATGTAGATTTTACTTTCAAGATACTTCTATGTTACTTTGTGTAAGTTCTTTCACATTGTTTTATAATTTCCTAAATATGCATTTTTCTTTGGATGCTTGGTATTGCAAAGTTATACTTGAAGTTCACAAATTTTTGGGGTTATGTTAATAACTTGTAGTTGACCTTGTTAACATGAAACTTGACAAATGTATATTTGATTAGATGTTGTATTGTTACTATTTGGCAAATGCATTCAAGAGGCATGAATTTATATCATGGGCCTTTTGAGTCATTTGAAAGCATATAGAATTAGGATATGTTGAGTGATCTTTTTTTAATCCAGTAGAAATGCAATGTTATGAATGTGATTAATTTTGTATGGAAGTTGTGATTATGTAAGGGTGGCAGAAAATTTGCAAGAGTGATTTTTGCATACTAGGCACATCTTGAACCTTCTCTAGCCATAAACCCTAACATGATTCAAGAATTAATTTGAATTTTCTAGATGTACTAAGATGTAATATGATGTTGCTAAACACAACTATGTTCATAAATTGTATGTTTCTTCTAATTATTTTCCTAGTTGATATGTAAGTTGAAAAACAAATGTTATATATGATGAAAAAAAAACCATTCTTTGTTGAATAATTGCTAAATTCAAGCTTTCAAGAAGAAAATTTGGTCTTCTTGCCTTCATAAATGTTGTTGACGATGATGATATGAGTGTTAAATAACTTTTATTTTGAATAACTTAAATGACTTGGTTTGAACTACATTTATTAATGTTGACAATGGCAATTTAAGTATTGGGTATTAATAGCTTTTGGTCTTTTTATTATATATATGTTAATTTAGTGAGTAGGAAAAGAATAGTGAAAGTGTTTGATAATATCTTCTTGCATGAAGATTTGCAATAGATAAATGCTTGGGTAGTCAATTTAAATGAATGAAATGTCCCTCTTGTAATTGTCAAGAGGAGTTATTTAATGGCAAGACATTTGAGATGGTAGAATGGATATATTATTTCCATGCCTTTGAAAAGATTAACAATGATTGGTCATCTATTTTACCATTGACATGTTTTATGAAAACAAACATGGACAAAACAAGTATGATTACTTGGCCATTCAGAATCCTTTGGTTTCCTCAACACCAAAAATGAGGAGATTATAGTTGACACAAATAAGGATTTGCAAAAGAAAATCAAATCAAAATTTATAGTTGTGGAATTAAGAGTTGTGATAAAGGATATCTACCACCCATGTTTTGTGATTGTCATAAAATTGACAATGTTTTGATGGTAGAGCAATATTTGTATAAGTTGATAGTTGACCCTTGCATTAACTTTTTACAATGAGATTTTAAATGTTATTGAATATTATATTAAATAAATTGCCTTGGATATGAAAGCCACTTGAAATGATAATTTTGTTTGCTAATATTTATAGTAGCTGAAAGTGATTTGTATAGTTGAACCTATGCCTTAATGTCATTTACATATATTGTTGAAAGATTAGATACATATCTTGGTGATTCATACATCCCAATAATTAGTTAGGATAGACTTTGTGTAATTACATTCCTCATAATTTAAAATTTTATAGGAAAATTTGCATGAGTTGGAGGTTGGAAAAAAGTCCAAAGCTTTTGTTGTTTCAAGCTTTACGAATATAAAATACCACAAATATTAACTTTACAAAGTTACACAATACCATCACAAAATAACAACCCAAAAAACTAGGCTCAAGCAATTTGCATTTTATATATGATACAATGTATAATTTTCAACATACTATATATTGGGAAGTGAAATTAAATAATTTGTACCAAACATTTTTTGATAATAAGAACCATATATACTTGAACAATTTTCTTCAATTTTTTTCATAAATAACATCCATTGGATATTAATCAAAATACATGCTTCAATTATTGGCATACTTTGCACAATCTACAGTTCAAATGCATTAATGATAAAAAATATTGGATGATACCATACAATAATTAACTAATATAATTAATGTCAAAATTTTATTATCATGTAAATGTCATGTAATCAATGATCATAATCTTGTAAGACATTGGTCAATTTCATTTTCTTTTGTAGTTTTGGGTCCTTCATCTAGTTGAATTTTTTGGTGTTTTTTTCTATAACATTAGAAATTTGAATGGCCTAGTTACAAGCTATCTGGGCCTTCTAAATTTTGAATTTTTTTTTTCTTTTCAATAATTTTAATATTTATTTTATTATACTTTTAATTTTGTTTTCCTTCATGTCTTTTTAATTACATAATTCAAAATTGTTAAAACCAAATCCTAACCATACACAAAATTGAACACCAAATTTTAGAATGCATTATAACTTTATTTTGCAAAAACATGAATCCAATGAAAATTGTATTTTAAAATAAAAAATGAAATGAAATCCTAAAAACTTCACTGCCATGCCACAAAATGCAATGACATCAAAACAATAAAACATTTAGTTATTTGAATGTCGTGCCAAAAATTGCAATGACATCAAAACAACAAAATGAATCGTCCAAAAAACATTGTGAATCTATGTCATATGCAACACCATATGTCAATGTATGCTAAATGAAGAACTTTAAAGGAATATGTAAACTATGGATCAAATGTCTATTATTATGAATCTATGTCAATGTATGCCAAATAAAAAATTCAAAATGGATTTGTAAACTATGAATCAAGTGTGTATAAACTAAAATAGACACCAAGTTTGAACCACAAAGTTAATGTACATTAAATGAAAAAAACAAGCTCCAAATTTGAATGAGAAATTCCAAGTCTAAAGTTCCAAGTGTAAATCATAAGCTCCAAGTTTGAAGCCCTAATCTAAATCACAAGTTCTAATTATTCACAAAAATCAAATTAGTGTACACAAACTATAACAAAATAAAATACCCACATCTCATAGATCAAATATCATTAATAACCAAAAAAAACCTTCTGTGTTGCATCTACTGCTAAACTAATAACATGCTTTGAATCAATTCAACCAAATTGATTGTTATTAAGCAATTATGGAAATGGTTGAAAACATTCCCATAGTAGTGTTGACATTTAAGACTTCAAATGGTTGTCAACCTCGAATAGCCTTTAAATAATGTTTGTGCTTAGGAAGCTCCAAATCAAATGGTTCATTCCAAAGATTATTTAACTTGTTTGTCCATCCTAGAAAATTTCTTGAACATTGGTACCATCCATAGCAAGTCTTTCTAGACAAAGACCAATAGTAAGAGTTATTTTTGAACCAAGAATAGTAGTAACAACATTAGTAGATATCTTTGCACACGAAAAATAAAACCAAAAGCAAGAAAAAAATAAATACCAAAAGGAAAAAAATCAAGAAAAGAAAAATAATTACGCGTACCTTGTCTTCTCAAAAGCCTCCTTTTCTCCACTAAAAGCTTTGTCATATTGAAGGAGATGATTGCCTTTCAATTCTTTGGTAATAGTGCATTGCGGAACTTTGTCTTTAAGGTGCTTGTCAATTTGATTGCACCTACAAAGATAAGAAAATAAAATTGAAATTGAAATCCATAACTAAAAGCTCAAGCTAAAAAGGAGTACTAAATGACTGAATACAAAAAAAAAATGGCAGAAGTTCCAAATGAAATGAAATAATGAAAAAGGTGAGGAATTAACTTCCCATATGATATTGGGTTTTGGTGACTAGTCACTTCCATGCCATCTCCTCATGGCACAACACTTTCTTCCATTTGAAAAATGCTAACACCTTTTATCATTTATTTGACAACAATTTTTAGTAAGATGATCATCAATTAACCTTAGTTGGTTGTGGCTAACCAGAGGGGTAGTAAACCATACATCTTGATTCCTTCTCCACTTAGGTTTGGGGCATAAAAATAATGGGTGGGAACCAAAATTGTCACTGGGCCCAACAGTAGGATGCCACTAGGCAAGTTCTTTGTATGTTGTAGTGACATCATCGATAAGACATTCCAAAAGAAAATGATACCAATTTGCAAAACATCTTGTAACACTAATGCACCAATTATTTGATACACTTCAACAATGTTTCAAAACCAACCTAGTAGACAATTTCAACAAAATAAATTTCAAAGTTCACATTTTAGAGTTCAAAGCACCTTGTGATTAAAAATTCCTCATGCAAAAGTACCCAAACTCCAAGTTCAAACCATTTGGAAATGTTGGTTGATAGATTACTTATGCCAGCATCTTTCGATCTTCTTGAATGGAAAGAACATTAAATTTTTTTATAGTCTTCCCAAGACCAACATTAGAGGCATGTAATGTAACTTCATCATTTACAAACTTCACTTGATTATGCCTTGCATTAGTAAAAATGTTGAAACCAATTATTGGAGCTCTACATTAATTTTAACAACATGTTGATTTTTTCCTTCGCATCATCAATCTACCAAAACTTCTAATGAAAGATTAGATGTTGCCATATAACAAAACATAATAAAAAATACAGACAACATAAGAACATAATAAGAAAATTGGATTAAGCTATGGGATGAAACAACAATTTTTTTTGAAAAGAATATAAGAAGATGAAACAACATAAGTATGTATATCTTAACAATATAAGATAAAATAATATAATTATTTTGACCTAGTTAGAGGCTACATAGTATTATCTTTTTTTGCAACTTGCAACATAAACAAAACCAACACATCAACAAGTTCTTTGTTGATCCCTTCGTTCTCAGAAAGATAGATACTATATATTTATGTGTGTCATAACTTTGAAGTTTCTTCCATTCATCAAATGCATTCTTGGCCCAAAGCTTAACATGTTTGTTGGCTCCATAACCCCCCTTATTATTATGTTTTTGAGCTCTCTTTCATCAATTTTGTTTCAAATCTCCATTTTGAATTTTTTAAAAAATAAAGATCTTTTTTTACATTATGTTTTCATCTTAAATGTTATGATACTTGAATGTGTGGTGGTAAAAAGTTATAAGGATATTCTCTAACTCCATTAAAAGCATAAAGTCCATAACCATAATATATTTGGACTATGACATTAACTGTACTTTACATTGCAAAGTCCACCTTTGATTGAATATTGATGTTTTTTGAATAATTTTTTTAAATTTGGGAGGATTACAATATAATTTTGAATTTATCATCTCATTTTGGTTATGTTTCTCAAATGCATTTGAATTACATGTAACTAGATTTGACTAACCCAAAAAAATTAAAATTGTGATGTCAAAAAAAATCCATTGTAATGTGCTTTCTCCTCGCCATACAATAATTGAAGAAGGAAAAATGTTAGTTGTAATTGAACAATAAAACACAAAAAAAAACCTACACAAAAAAAAGAAGTAATAAGATACAAATGGAAAAGACAAAAAATGCAACTATTAAAAAATCAAATAAAAAGAAATAAAAGTTGCAAAAGGGGGCTACCATTTTGGTAGAAGAGAAAAATGTCAAAGGAATGTGTTGCATTGAAAGAATGCAACAACCAAAAAACAAGAATTGTAAGATACATCTTATATATAAATTCACTTAGTTTGTCTGTGACGTGACGTTCTGCTGCATAAGACGTTCTGCTGCAAAACCGGCGGCAGTTGGGAAAAGTAACTGCTCCCTTCTACAATATTCTTCTGCCATGCCTTGATGGGTCTTGCTGTTTCTTCCTCCTCTGCAATTTTTCTGTAATGGGTCTTGTTGCTACTTTTCCTTCTACAATTTTTCCTAGCTACAGAACAATTACCAATCATGAGTTTCAATTTTGTAAAAATCACATTGGAAGGCATAGATCACAGCAGCTTTAACATAACAATGAAAGATGACTGGACATGAGTTATTCAGGAGGATCTCCAGAATCTCAAGGCTTGGCAAGTTGACATTGTAAATTCCCAGTGGTCTGCCTTCTTTGTTCCTGACCACTTTCCAGACTCTACAGACTCTGTTCTATCAAATTAACTTCACAACATGATTTGCAGAGTCTAATACAACTGATAGAAGAAGTCCTCCTACAGTAAGAGTGGCCATAGACTCTGAAGTGAGTCAATCCTATAA
>Ga0116231_10007634_pt1 | contig 19619 bp, 15 predicted proteins | sample S1TSphgellanicum_2_FD_89695 | JGI IMG/M metagenome (GOLD analysis project Ga0116231, IMG submission 89695) | Host-associated microbial communities from peat moss isolated from Minnesota, USA - S1T2_Fd - Sphagnum magellanicum MG | ecosystem: Host-associated > Plants > Peat moss > Unclassified...
GCCGCCGCGTCGGCTCGCAGAGAACACAAAAGAAGCCCCCGCCCCCACCCCCTATACAAAACCCACCCCCCCCCCCCCCCCCCCCCCCCCTTGTGGTTCCGATCAATGATTTTCTTTTTTTGGGATGGTGAAAATTTGACCCGAAAAATAATGATTTCAACATGTACAAAGGATTTTTAAAGGAAAAAAAAAGTGGCCCAAAATCGCCAGAATTCAAAGAAAAATGAAATTCCAAGTATGATCCATATTTAGGTAATTATGGTTGTGGGGTGCCTTTCCGAGTTCAATATTTTATTTTATTTTATTTTTACAATGAGCCTCTTTGATTGGCCCATCACATATAAAATAAAATAAAAATTTAAAATCAAACTTTTAAAGACTCCCCAATATAAAAATATTTACTCCAAAACAAAGAAACATAGAAATCTCAATATTGGCCCCACCTAGAGAAGTTCCAAGAGGAAAAGGCCAAAAGTGTATGGGACAAAAGTGATGGAGAACATGTTGGTGAACACATTGAGAACTTGAGGAACATGTTGAGAACCCCTTGAGAACTTGGTAAGAGCAAATTGGGAACTTGATGGGAACACATTGAGAACCCCAAAAATTGGCCTAGTAGGCTAATGAAATTGTGGGGGACCATAGTACTTACTATACAGTTAGCATGTGTCTCTTTTGTTACTTAGAGTCAAAAAGCCAACAAAAAGCCCTAAACACACACACACACACACACATCCTTGTGTTTTGACTCCTCCTTGGAAAGCTTCTTCTTCTTCTTCAACCAGCAATTTTATTGCCATTTTATTATTAGGGTGTTGTGCTTCCACACCCCATCCCTTCAAGGTTCTTCTTGTCTTACCAATTTCCTTTGAAGTAATAAAGCTTTTGTTTTTTACTTAAAAATAGAAAGAACTATAGACTTGTTGACTCCTCCTCCTACTTTTGCTCTCCTCCATAGCTAACCCACCTTACCCCACCCTCACCCTCACCCTCCCTTGGGTTTCACTTCCCCACCCCTCCTCCCATGCTTTCTTTTCCATGAATAGAAAGCATTGTCCCCACCCATTTGCTTGCTACTTCAACTTTGCCCATGTTTGCATGCCCTTTTTACTACATTCTCTTAACTACAAGAAATTTTTTAGTGTAAGAAGTATTTGAAGGGCATCATCTTGTATTTTACATAAATCTCCTTCTCTAGAGTTGGAAGCATTGCAAGACTTTTGAAAAAAAAGGATCTTGTAGGCTAGTATTAATCCTCCATCACAAGAGTTAAAAAAGATGTTGTAGGCTATCTATCTTTTTAGAGGCATATATTTGTCACCTACAAGATCCCACCTTCTATTTTTAAGGGATGGAGGCTTTAGACATAATATAAGATCCTTCTTTCTTGCAAAATAAATATAAGAATGTTTATCTTTCATCATAATTTATTTATTATTATTATTATTTTTTAAACAATTCAAAAAAGTTCACCTTGAGTTTGTGACCAAGGTTAAGGCACCAAAAAAAAAAATGAACATTACTTAAACTCCCAATATAACTTAATTTTCAAATTAATATTACTTAAACTCCCAATTTAACTTAATTTTTCAAGAATTTTTTAAAAATTACAACACAACCCAATAATTTTAAAAATATATATAATATAATAAATTTACCCATGTTTAGTGAGCCAAAACAAATTGCAATGTAATAAATGTTAGACACACTTGATATCGTTGGAAAGCCTTCGATGAGATGAGTAAAGGGTGTGGTGCATCAAGGTGGTTTTGTAATGTTTAGGTTTAAGTAATATTAATTTGAAAATTAAGTTATATTGGGAGTTTAAGTAATGTTAATTAAGTTATATTGGGAGTTTAAGTATTATTAATTTGGGAGTTTAAGTAATATTAATTTTTATTTTTATGGAGGTGACGACTTTATAAATTTTTACACTTGAGGTGCAAAAAAAGATATTAAAATATTAAATCATTTTTTTTCCATTAAAAATTCAACTAAAATTTCAAATTTTGGTTTTTGAAAGGAGAAATTAGTTGGGTAGGTACCCCGTGTAGGTGTTACCCTAGACCTTTGAACTCAAGCTTCAAAATTCTAACCCGGACTTTCCCCTCTCTTTCTCTTTCTCTTTCTTTCTCCTTTTCTCTCTCTCTTTATCTGTCTTGTGGAAAAGAAAGACAAATTTTAAAAACCGAAAAAAACAAAAAAAAACAAAAACAAAAACAAAAACAAAAACAAATATCTTGTGACAATATTTCCCATCTTTGAAATAGAATCGCCAAATGTTTTTTTTAATTCAAAAATTGTGGGAAAATTTCTCGCCATATTTTTATTCTGATTTTATTTTGGTAGCATTTTTATAATAAGAAATTGTAAAAACATACTTTTTGGTGTTTTTTGACTACTTACCTACTTGAAGCATGAGGAACAGAAATCTGAAATTTCTTTTTAAAAGTTGATCTAATTCTGGCTATTGAAAATCCCCAAAAACACTTCATTTTAGCACGTTTGATTTTTAAACTTTTTGGCTATCACTTTTTTTATATATATATATGTGGTGTTTGGATATTTCACCAATGAATGAATGAATCCTGCGAGCCGCACACAAAACCCATCCAAAGCCAAGGGCATTGAGGATGAAATTGCCCAAATTGACGATGTAAATTTGGTTTTTCTGTGGGACCCCTCGCGCGTGCGCGCTCGCTCGCTTGCTCGCTGTCTGTGCATCGCCAGCTGCGTCCCGCTTTCGATCCTTCGTCTCGCAGTCCTGCGTTGCGTGCTGGGAACTTGCGTGCTCGCTCGCTCGCCCGTGGTCCGCCTTGGAGAGAGGGAGAGAGAGAGATCAGAACGAGAGTTTCTTGGTTTCCTGTTTCAACGACTTGTATTGCTCTGCTTTTGTTCACCTCTCTAAAATCTTATTACTGCATTTCACATGTTTGTTGTTGTCATTGCTGTTGTGTTGAAGTCAGTAATGAAGCACCTGGTGGTGGTGGTGGTGGTGGTGGTGGTGGTTGTTGTTCTTTTCCCGTCTTCTTCTCTCGCTCCTCGCTTTGTTCATCTGCAGCCGCAAGTATTTTAGTAGCAGCAGCAGCTGCTATAAAGCTGGTCGAGTTCTCGTCTCTTGTGCTAACGTGGAGAGAAGAAGAAGAGAACTAGGAGTGTGATCATCAGCGGCGTCTTGTTGTTGTGTGAGAGCGAGAAGAAGAGTTTTGTGAGAGAGAGAGAGAGAGGGAGCAGAAGAGTTTTTTGAGAGAGAAGACGAGTTTTGTGAGAGAGACGGACGGAGGAAGCCGCGGCAGCGGCGGCGGGGGTATATTATGGAAGGAGTCTCGGAGCCCAGGGCACGGATTCGGGTTGTAACAGCTCCGGCACATCATCAGCAGCAGCAGCAGGCGGAAGTGGATATTCGTCAGATCCTTGCAGAAGCGCAGAGCAGATGGCTGCGGCCGCTGGAGGTGTGCGAGATTCTGAGCAACTACGGCAAGTACGGGTTCAAGCTGAATCCAGTGCCGCCAGTGAAGCCGGGCAGTGGCTCCATGTTCCTGTTCGACAGGAAGACGCTGCGCTACTTCAGGAAAGACGGACACAATTGGCGCAAGAAGAAGGATGGCAAGACGGTTCGAGAGGCGCACGAGCGCTTGAAAACAGGTAGCGTTGATGTGTTGCACTGCTACTATGCACATGGTGAGGACAATTCGTGTTTCCAGAGGCGATGTTACTGGATGCTTGATCCTGCACTGGAGCATATCGTGCTTGTCCATTACAGAGAAGTCACGGAATCCAGCAGGTTTTCAACCATGGCAGCGGATACTACTACTACTACTCACTCTTCTTCTTCTCCCTCGCCCTCTGTCACTGTTGCTGGTTCTCCCGATGTCTCCGGAGTCGGCCCCTCTGAGCAGGAGCACGAAGATGGGGATGTGGTGGAATCTGATGAGGTTGAGGATTCTTCTTCCTCATCTTTGTTAGATTTTGGCCTTGCAACTCCCATCCAACAACAACAACCTTCTTCATTGCTTGAGCAAATCGCTCCTCCACCACCACCACCACCGTCACCACCTCCTGGTTTGCCATTAGGGTTGGATACTAAGGTTTTTCACTCTTGGGGTGCTCCTCCTCCTCCTCCTTTGAACAGCTCCGCTTCTCCAGCTTCTTCAGCAGGTCTCGTTGGCATTGAAAAGCTGTTGAATTCTTCTTCTTCTTCTTCTTCTTCTTCTTCTTCTTCTGGAGTTGCACCATCCTCCACAAGTTTCTTTTCACAGCTGAACAGACAGCAACAGCAGCCATCGCTTCTTCGCATGGACTACTTAGGCAGGAGCCAGCAGCATGAGAGCACTGGGGGCTTGCCTGACCTGCTCAACAACAACAACCCTGATCCATTTCTGGGAGGAGAGCTGCTGCCACGCATTCAACCAAGTAGTACTACTTTTGATATTACAGGGTGGTCTGAACTCCTGGAGAACAGTCAGAGAAATCATGCTGCCTCAAAGAACATCAACCAGAACATTGCTGCTTCAGGGATGATGGTCGGAGAAGCAGTCTATGTGAAGCAGGAGAGTATGAATGGCTCGGCATGGGACATGTTGGAGCAATGCATCACACCATCAACTCAGAGGAATATTGTTGAGTCAATAATGGCAAATAGCAGTTCGGTGGAAGGTGACAGAGCGGGGTTGGAAGTTGCTGCCAATGGTCAAGATTTGACATTTGGGTCTCTGATACCTTCTCCAAAGGGCATCTTGGAGGCATTGTCTCCTCGAGGTCTAGGCAGGGAACCTCAAACACCACTTGAAGCTAGTTTGAGGGCTGTGACAGAAGAGAAAGCTCTCAGAGCTGCAGCAGAGGCTCAGCAGCGTCGATTTGCTGGTGGTAGTACACGTTCTGACGCACAAAACGCAGATGCCCTGTGGGACGCCAAGGCTGCAGAGGTTGCATTCTCAAAACTAGAGAGTTTCAAAAACTCGGAGCTTGGTAACCTCACAAAGTTTGATAGCTTTGGGCGGTGGATGATCAACGAGCTTGGCCGTGATGGACAGAATTTCCTTCCATCTGGCCTGTCGCAGTCTGGCTGGTCAGGAATGGGGCCTCTTGAGGATCAAGGGGTTTATGACATGTACAGCTTTTCACAGCAGATGCAGGTTGAAACAGGGCTCAGTACTCCTGTCTCACAGGATCAGCGCTACAGTATAGTCGATTTCTCACCAGAGTGGGCGTACCCAGCAGGAGATGCAAAGGTTATCATCACAGGCATGTTCCTGCATGAGTACAAGTCCTCATCTGAAGACTACAAATGGTGCTGCATGTTTGGCGAACTCGAGGTTCCTGCAGAAGTGATAGGACCAGGAGTCTTAAGATGTAAGGCTCCTCCCCATGCACTGGGAAGAGTTCCTTTTTATGTCACTTGTGGTGACCGGCAAGCTCACAGTGAAATTCGGGAATTTGAGTACTGCAGTGCTGCAAGCACAGCTGTAGGCTTGGCTGCTACAAAATCTGGACTCCAAACAGATGAAGAGATGATGTTGAAGGTCCGGCTTGCGCGCATGCTTTTGGCAGAGTCCAGCACTCAAGGTTCTGGCATGGAAGCTTTGCCAGGCACCGCAGAAATTCTTAATTCAGTGTACAGTGATGATGAGTGGTCATACTTGGAGCATCTTGCAAAGAGTTCTGGGGATTTGCAGGCCTTCAACTTTCAGGAACAGCTGCTGCAGATGCTGTTGAAGAAACATATGCAGAAGTGGTTGCTGAGTAAAGTCCAGGAAGATGGGAAAGGTCCTTCAATCCTGGATGAGCAAGGGCAGGGTGTTTTCCATATGGCTGCTGCTCTTGGCTATGACTGGGCAGTTGCACCCCTGGTTGCAGCAGGCATCCCTATCAACTTCCGTGACGTGCATGGCTGGACTGCACTTCACTGGGCTGCATCACATAGCAGAGAAGAAGTTGTAATAGCTCTTCTGAAAGCTCGTGCAGATCCAGGAGCTGTGACAGATCCCACCTGTGCATTCCCAGCAGGGCAAACTCCGGCAGATTTAGCAGCAGCCAATGGGCATGGTGGCATCGCAGGGTTTCTTGCAGAGGCAAATTTGATAGGACGACTTTCATCAATGACAATTTCTGAGAACCCTATGGACATTGCTATGTCCCATATTGCTGGTGAGAAGGCAGTGGCCAAATTGTCCCGGCGAGAAAGCATTAGAAGAAGCATGAATGGAGGGGAGGATGAGTTGTCTGTTGTGGAATCACTCCAGGCCGTCCGAAATGCAGCACAAGCCGCAGCTCTGATCAATGCAGCATTTCAGCGACATTCATTCCAGAAGCAAGAGGAAGACTCTCTTGCATCCATTGAAGCAGATGAGTTTGGCATGACCCCACGCCAGTTACGAGGTTTGATGGCAGCTCGTACTGCTCAGAAATTTCAGAATGCTTTTCGTGGGCACCATGAAAAGAAGCAGCAATTGGCTGCCACACGCATCCAGCGAAAGTACCGAGGCTGGAAACAGCGGAGGACCTTCCTTGATCTCCGACAGCGTGTTGTGAAGCTGCAGGCACAAGTCAGAGGTAACATGGTTCGGAAACGCCTCAAGAAGCTTCTCTGGTCTGTGGGTATTTTGGAGAAGGCCGTACTGCGATGGCGCCGGAAAGGTGCTGGGCTCAGGGGTTTCAAAAGTGGGGAGCTCTCTGTCCCTGATAAAGAAGATGATGATGAAGAACTTCTCAAGGATGGAAGAAAGAAGAATGAAGCAGCACTGGAAAAGGCAGTAACACGTGTGCAGTCTATGGTGCGTTCTCGTCAAGCTCGGGCCCAGTATCTTCGTTTGCGAGATGGATCCCAGCAGCAAGGGCAATCTTCTCAGCCATCAACTCCCCAGGATTTCACAGAAGACCAGTTGATTAGTTTTCAGCAATCACAGCACCAAGGACGAAGTCTGCGGTCGCAAAGTCCACTGGGCTTTTCAGATTCTATGATAATTTGATGAATTCCACCGACTAAGTTTAGTTGCTAAACCCTAATCCTAAACTTTACCAAGTAGGTGTAGCAACAGGGGTTTTTCAGGGCAGAGGAGCTATGGGCAACAATTGCCTCCGTACCTTGCAAGTGGAGCCAATAGTGGTGTTACAAGTGTTATGTGAGCTTAACAGGCTTCCATCCTTGTGGCTCTTCTCAAGATCCTCTCGGTCTTGGAGATGGTGAGTGAGTAAAAGATTCAGATTTGGAAAGGGTCGCTGTTTATGCTCCACTTTGTTGCAGTACCATGCATATGTCCGTTTGGAGGGGGGGACTAGTTGATCCAGGATCCAGATCATGGAAATATGTTATTTTATGAAAAGCAAGGTTGCAGTATCACCTGTTTTGAGCAGATTTTTATATACTTATCTACACCACAATCAGGAGCTGGTGAAAATCAGTGGAGAGACATGGCAGCTAGTCCCTGCCATTCATGCTGAAGGTGATGGTCTGCTACTTTGTGAATGATCATGCACATTTTTGCTGTATTAATCTTGGTTTCGCAGGAATTTTCATAATGGTTACTTTGAAAGGGTTATCATGCAGTTCTCTCTGCAATATCATAGATATGGTTGCAGTATCGCACTGATGTCAGAGTTTGAAGACAAGGTTTTACATAGCTGTGTTAACTTTGGGACATATAACAGGGATAGATAGAAATAACACTGGCAAATCCAGTGTTGTAGTTCCTTCTGTGAGAACCTAATCACTTGCTAGGATCATTGTTTTACTCATGTTCTAACAGTTTTGAACCCTCTGCTTTTCTCTGCAGATATGTGAAATATCTCATGGAAGTACACTCCAGAATTAAGGACAGTTCTTGGATCAGTAGCTAGTTTTTGGACATCCTGCCAGATGCTTCAGGGGTAACTTTTTGACTTTGACCCAATTCTAAGGTATCTCCTCTTTCTTTGGCATCAAAACTGTGCTTGTAGAACAGTCCAGGTTAAACTATGTGCACATTTGCACATATTGGCAAACTAGAACATGGTTGCACTCTTTGTCATATGTTTCATGCAGTTTTGTTGTCTGAATTAAGCTTTGCAGGGTAATTTCTCAGTACAGGATGCTAAAATTCTTGTGGTTGGTTCACTTGCAGAGCCTGGTCATTGAGACAGTGTGGGAGATTGTGAACAAGAATTTGGATTCTCATGGGCACAACATAATCTATTGTGAATTGAAACAGAGGAACTTAGGGTGAAGAGAGAGGGAGGAATCCAATTCTTTTCTCAGCAATGTTGTTAGGCAGACTCATGATGGATATTTTTGTTCTTCCTTGATGGTTGTGCCTTGCAGGTTTGCAGAGGTTTAGTTGCAGGTTTGTAGTGTATAGTTGATACATTTATGTGAATATCAGAGAAACATCACCATTGATTGCCCCTGGTTTTTTGTTTTTTTTGGCCAAAGGTTGTACAAAACAGCAATTGGATTCCAATTGAGGCAAGGTTTGCCACTTTTAAATTGTGTCCTGCTGCCCATGCAAATTAAAATGCTAGAATGGTGAATGAATGAGATATCTCAGCACAAGTGGAATACAAAATCTCTTCAGAACTCACTAATGAGGACTGCCGAATTTTGTGACTTGCTAACCCATCTTTGATGACATCTGCCTTTGTTCAATGACAGAGTTCCTAGCATAGTTGAAGTTGAGCTGTCGGGGGACAATTGGATGCAATATTAGAGTTTTCCTGAAGGTAATACCTTACCTGTTCTGGTCTATATTCTATACCTTGTTGATTTTGTTATTATCTCCTCTTTGTTGTTATTCATAAAGTTTTAAAAAGACATGTTCAAATAAGGAAACTTGGCATGAGATAGTTTTGATTGCATTTAATGTGATTGCACAGCATGTGCTTGCAAGCAAAGAAGATTGCTAGGATTGTAGTTAATGCAACCGTGTGAGGTGTGTGTGGGCAAGCAAAGAAGATTTTGTGATTGCATTTAATCTGAGCAGCAAAATTTTATGCTCCAGAAGCATTTTGTTTGCACAATTGCATACAATTAAAGTATTGGCTACTTCCTGTAGATTGTATCTCTTAATGCTGAGTTCATTGCTGATTGTGAAGACCCAATTGCTTGGGAAGGTGCTGCTTGTCAAATGTTAGATCTTCCAACAAGTAGAGGCTACACCTTTATAAGTGACTCCTCATATTCGCCATTAGAATTAAGACCAGATCCACCCACACTCCTCTTGTGTGGGCCTCCAACTGTGTCTCTACCAGTGTTTTTCTCTTTTTTGGCAAATTTTTGTCACTTGGCAACCAAAAAAATCCAGTGCTACTACTCATCATACACAGGATTTTTTTGGGAAAAAAAGTGCCAAAGTCACCAAATTTACCGAATTTTTCTATACTGAAAATCACCATAAGAGGTTCCAGTATGTTGCCAAAATATAGCAAGGATTCTTTAAAAATTTCTGCTTTCCTCTCTGACATGTATGTACTAGCCAAAATTTGGCCCGATTGCTCTTGTGGATGATCACCAATATGGCTACATCAAACATTTGAAAAAAAACAAATCCTGGTGTCTAGTGTCAACCACATCCAACGTAATAATATCTTGAGTTATTTCCCTATCGCTTCCCATGAACATAAAATCTTGGACATTGTAAAGTGAGGAGCAATTAAATGGTTACCACATGGACCAATCATTGTGACCCAGCCACTGCCAATCAGATTTCTTTACTAACCCTTTCGAGAGAATATTTGGTATCTTTGTGCATATTTACAAGAACTCAAACTCAGTTTCATGCTAATTTTTAAAGCTTGTGAAGTTCATCCAAGTTACTATTTGCACACCATTATACTGATCACAATGTTATATATATTTAATTTTCAGTGAAGCAATTATTCAATATTCAAGAACTTCTACACCGCAAGTCCAAACACCATGAAACCAAGCCAATGCACCCCTCCTCCTCAAGAGCTTTCCAAAGAGACCAAGAATGTGATCTGAAGCATCCCAGTTTGGTGGATCTCATAAGTACAAACAAAACAAAACAAAACAAACAAACACACTACCTTGCTTCATAGATAGATCATGGAGTCTGAGTTTCATTGGCATCCTAAAGTTTCATATTGGTTGCTATAACTTTGTAGGAGCAGGGTTGTCATACCTTTTAAGGAGCAATTGTCAATCCATTCATCTCCCTGCTGGTTTCACCAAAACCTTGCCATTTAATCCTTTCCTATGGAAAGCTCGACGGTAGTCAGAGTATTTGGTGGTTGGATAGAGTGGTGGATGTGATGCATCAACAAGGTCCAGAGCTGGACCCAACATGACATCGGCATCCGGATGCAAGAAAGTGGTGACAGAGAGGCGAGCTGCACTGGTATTTGTCACCACTCTGTGCTCCACACTCTGAAATCGGCCGTTGCTCACCACCTTCAGCACAAATGCAAAGCAAAAAGCATCTAGTCCATAGTCTAAACCATCAGAGCAGCTCCACTGGCACTCAATATGTGGCCCAGCAAAATAAAACCGAATGAAGCAAAGTCAAAACATGCTGTTTTGGCTCAGCAAAATGGTAAAAGGCACAGCACAGGCTAATAAATATGATCCGACTCCTGCTCCCTATTTCTGATTGGCCAACCATAATCATTAGTCCAGGTGGTTTACTGTTATAGTCTCCCACCTATTTGCAGTCTCAATTTTAGTTTTATGGGTGGCGTTGGAAAAAAGTAAATAACTAAACTTGGATGTGAGAAATATTTTTTCAGGCTCACATATTGAGGACTGCTGGAGCTGCTCTTGAGATGTTCATGCATGCTGCTTAGCAGCTTGTAAGGGGGAGTATAAATCAATCCCTACTGCTGGAATGCTACAAACAACCCCATGAAGGTCTGTCAAAACAAGTACGGTATTGTGCAGCACTTGGTTCAACAAGCTGTCATCACAATTGTGGGCCTGTCTAATGGTGTCAGTTTTCTGCTTCTTGAAGCATTTGGCTCAAAACTGAGCTAACCACAACCTTTGCTTGTTTGTGCAGTTGAGGTGACAGAGAAGCATCAGCCAGTTGCTTATCCTGTATGTATCCTGAATTGTGTGTTTTTTGTTTTGCTGTTGGACTGTCTATCTAGTTTGAAGTTGAAACCTGATGTTTGCTGAAATCTGGATATCAATAGTAGCATAAGCATGTAAGCTTTGATGTTACAGCTTCTAACTTCTGGTTGAAACTGGCAGAGTACATCTGATTTGAGTCAAAGCAGCAGTATCTTCATACCTGCAACTGATCCCCAATGTTGATGACAAGTGCATTTGGTACAGGAGCAACTCCCACCCACTTGTTCCCCTTCTTCACTTGGAGGCCACCAATTTCATCCTGAAGCAGCACTGACATGATATTTGGGTCAGAGTGTGCACCTAGCCCTAGGACTAGTTTGGGTTGTGGACATGGTGGGTAGAAAATCAGTCGTATGTTCAACATGGGATCTCCAAATTCCTCCTTCAAGTAGTTTGGCTGCAGGCCAAGAAGACGAGAAAATATCTCCAACATCTTGTCTGTGAATTTCAGAACCTCCTTTCCATATTTGTCCATTGTTTCCCTGAGTCATCAGACACACCCACAAATCTCCTCTACATTCAATAATACCCTTTCTCCCCCCCCCCCTCTGTCTTGAGGGTTCACAAACAATCCTAAACCCTAAATGTATCTGGAAGCATTTGGCATCTCTTTAGAATTCTCTTTTCACAAACAAATCTATGCATACATGTATTATACTGGAATACACACATGCCGGAAGTGAATTGAATTTTTTTCTTGATCTCCAATCCTTGTGTCAGATAGATTACAGTACCTGTATGCAGCAGGTTTGTGGGGCCATGTGCTGATATTCTTGAGGGAGAGTGGGAGGAAGTAATGGAGAAAAACATCATGCCAATCTAGAATGGTGCTCTCTGGCATGCGGAAACCACGACCATATCCTTGTGGGATCAGATCATTTGGATTCTCAGCATATTTCTGTTTCTCCTCCAAGGGCAAATTGAAGAACTCCCTTGCAAGCTTCTGAGCACTTTCTACTAATGCCAAGGAGATGCCATGGTTGATAACCTGGTACCCAAAAAAATTCACTTGGCAAATCAAAACACCCCTCAGACTCTTGCAAACCCTAAGCCCTTCACATAGCATGTGGAATAATCTGAAGCAAGGACTAAACTCTCTGAAAGGGAAAAAAATAATTGCAAAGAATTCCACAAAAACCCAAAACACAAAATCTCACCTGGAAGAAACCCCAATCCTCACTGGCACTAGCTATGGAAGCCATTGTGATGGTGTTGTCCTGCTGGTTATCACTCAAGCCTGCTAGATCAATCACTGGAATCTGCTCACAGAAATCATCATGCGGGGCAAATGTTGCCTGCTCTTGCATTGTGCGAATAAATCGGGAAGGCACAGCTGCACCTTCCCTTTCAGAGAGAGCCTGCACATTAACATCCATTGTTTGGGTCTCTCCAAAAACCCCTCTGTGTGTTTTGTGTGTGTGTGTTTAGGGTCTAGGGTCTCTGTGTGTGTCTGTGTGTGTCCTGATCAAAGTGTTTTCTGTTTCTCTAGATTGCGCAATCATAGTAGAGAAGAAGTAGAATTGCTTATGTCAGTCATGTAATCTGCAGCTAGCTACTGGCAAATCCTTACAGAATTGTTCTCTGATCATGGAAAGGTGGGGAGGAGATCTCTAGAGGCCAGATGAGTAAGAATTTCTCCTCCTCCTCCTCCTCCTCCTCTTCCTGTCCTGTCTTGCATCTGACTCTCTGGAAAGATGATATCTTCCTCAATAATCTGATGATTCATTCTCTGGATCCAATGAATTTTCTCAACAATATTGTTTTAATCCATCTTCTTGTCTGGATCCCATGAAATTTCTCTGGATGCAATGAATTGCTCTTAAGAGTTTATGACTCTTCTCCTCTGGATCCAATCAATTTTCTCAAAGAATCTTTTCTTTGCAATATCTTCTCTGGGGATTCAATGAATCTATGTATCTGGAAATCCAATTAAAATTTCTCAAGAATTTATTATATATAATGAAATTTATTTACATTCCATGTAAGTGTAAATCCTATAATGAAATTTATTTACATTCCATGTAAGTGTAAATCCTATAATGAAATTTTATTTACATTCCATGTAAGTGTAAATCCTATAATGAAATTTATTTACACTCCATGTACGTATAAATATTTAATAATATTCATTTACATTCGTGTAAGTGCAAAAATTAAATTAAATTGTGTAAATTTATTTCATGCCATGTAAAACAATGTAAGTGTAAAACAAATATAATTCATATGATTTTATGTAGCTACGTAAAAAAAAAATTGTAAAAAATGTGATTTCTACTTGAGGAGGAAGCACGGATTTTATAATGTTTTTGATGATGGACCAACCAAAAAAAATAGCCCATTGCAAATTTTAAAAATTAAAATTCATCAAAATATTTGTGATTTCAGATTGCACCACAACTAATTTAATTAATTTAATATGAATCACAATATGTGCCTAAGTTCTTGTAAAAAGTTAGAGGCCAACAATGGTAACCCATATAGCATTTTTAGGAATAAAAGTTCTATTCAGGTCGTAATGTGGGACAAAATGTGTATTCATAATATTCCTTGGAATAGCACCACCATGGTCCCATATTGGTGTGGGAAATGCTAATGTTTGGGGAATATCAAAATATCACGACTTTTTTTTTTTTGTGAAAGGTCAATCAAAGTAAGGCTATTACAAATAATAATAATAATAATAATAATATTGAGCTTTGGTATGCACACATAACTAATTAATATGGATTTGTAAGAAGACATGGTCATATAAAAATATATATAACATATATATACATTTACATATCTCAAAACATTTACATGGGATTGTGTAAATATATTTGACAAATATTTACATTGCCCTCGTGTAAGTGTACAAAAAATAAAATCATACAAGACAACAATATAAGTGTCTTTGGAAGGCACCTTATATTTGGGAATAGTAAGAATAGGGTTACCTTTGCCCATAAGAGGTCTATGAGATGTTACCCTTGTCTTTAGCCTCTTACTTTTGGAATGCCCCGCCCCACCATGGGGCCTTACACTACTACACTTAAAACATGCAAATGTCAACACTCTCAAAGTAAACCAAACTATACAAAGAGTATTGAAAGCATGGAGAAAAGGAATTTCCTAATGTCTTTGGAGGACAACTTATGTTTTTGGAAAAGGCACCTACAAGATGAAACCTTACCAACCATAAATTTAACCAAAGCACCCAAAAAAGGGGGAAAACAAGGAATAAAATGTAAGGACCAAGAAGACAAATGAACCACCTAAAATGGTGAACCACAAGGGGAACATCAAGTCCTTGAACCCCCTCTTGTCGCAAGAAGCATATCAATTAAGGAATGGAGAGGAGGACCCTTTGAAAGGACTCCTAGCCTAAAGAAACCCTAATCTATTATAATAGTGAGTCTCAAAATAGAAATTACATGTGCATGTTCTAATGCCACTAACACCCTCTACTTATAAAATGTGTTCAAAATTAAAAGAGGAGGGCCTTTAGTGCCCTTCGTTCCCCATGCCATGTTGGCACATTGATGAAAAAACCTATTCACCTATTGGTGTAAACATCCAAAAACTTTTTATGGCAAGAAGGAAAAACATGTCCGCCAAGAACTGATTGCAATAAAAATCATCATTTGTTTGACCCACAACTATTGTAGCAACTCGTGAAACCCAATCAACTTGAGTGGGGTCAATGATGACAACACCTATGAATGTGCAGACACCATCAATTGATAACACAATGTCAACTCAACAACGCAAAGATTGCAAAACAAGGTCGAACACAAGGACATGGGTCTACTCTCATGAAACATGAAATCCCACATCTATTGCAATGATTGTGAAAGCATGTCACACAACATCATTTGAGGCTATCCTCCCCCCACCATGAACACAACAAAAAAATGTGGATCCCTTTAAGATCCAAAGGCTAATTACAAATGTAGTGTGACACCCCCAAGACTAAAGGATGGGGAAAACCCAACTTAATGTGCAATGGGGTGGAAAAAACATTTGAAACCAAATGGAAAAAAGGATGATTGGGCAAGCTAACAACTAAATGCCCACACCTGGCCTTGCACATGACATCAAATGCACCTAATGGCAATCAAAAGGTAAATTATAAAATAAACTAGTTAAAAAATGGTTGTGCAATCTCTCTAAAATACTCTTTTGAAAGTGATCTACACCTTTTTCAACCAACTACTCAAAAAAGGGTACACATGCTACAACCCCTAAAGGAAAAAGCTTTCACATTGATTTCAAATGAACTTGAAAAAGGAATGGCCCTAAAGTACTTGCACTTATCACCTTCAACAAAAATGGGCAAAAATCCAAGAAAAACATAAAAGATATAAGAAAGACAAATAAAACCAACTCCCCAAATAAGTAACTAAAGCAATGACCTCCAAAAAAATCAACCCTACACCCCCACTTGAAATGGGGAAAGCCACCTGCTAATGGATTAAAAAGGCCTCGAGGCATTCTAATAAGCCTAAACCCACAAGTCTTTCAAAAACTCTCATCAAAGTTGAATAAAAAATAACAAATTAATTTTGAAAACTTACAAGGAAAAAAAACAACAAAGAAGAAAGAAAGCCTTTGGGCAAAACATTGAGAGAAGATACCAAAAGCCACCTAGACGTCCCCTAATTTCAAGAACACATCTACATGTCAAACATCCTCACCTAAAACCTCTTGCAAAAATGAAAAGGCCAAGGAAGGAAAGCTATAAAAGACGCCAAGAATCCCAATGCCATCAAGGGGGCAACAGAACTCAACAAGGGGGATGAACCCAAAGGTAAGCCAAATGGAATTTAGCCAAGCACTTGTGAGGTTGAACAGACAACCCCACAAAAGCTAACTAAAAAGCAAAATGATTAAAAACGAAAGAAACGACATGGGCAGGGTCAAGGATATGGGTGTCATTGGCTAGGAAACCTCCAAAAAACAACACAAAGCACGAAAATGAGCTAGCACAAAAAGAGGTCTTACAAGCCAATCACCCTGGCATGTGTTCATAAAATTAAAAATGACAAACAAAACTCACCAAAAAAAAAAAACAATGACTAAAAAACAAAGAAATATAAAAGCCATATAAAGAATGAACAAAGGGGAAAAGCTAACACAAGAGGTTTCTTGCCCCTTACACTTGTAATCATGTCATTGTAGACCCCTTGTTTTGGGGATGACTCACCTTTTAAACCTTACCTTACACTTAAATAAACAAATGTCCTAAAAATTTTGTGTACTAATATATTAAGCAAACTGAAAGGAAGGTTAAAGTTTATGGCTCTCTTGATTCCTATCATTTAAATGTAATGTTTTCACTACATTTAAATGTCTAGACACGTTAAAATCAACAAAGTAAGGCTCCTTCAGCTAAGGTCCATGTGTTAATAACCACCTTCATAAAAATGAATTTGAATAATTTAATTTTAAAAATCATGTGGAAAATTTACTTTGTGTAAGTGCATTGTAATTTTGTTTAATTTTAATTTTTGAATAAACATCTATTGAATTTGTAATGAGTGCAATTGCATCAATAGGAGTCACAACAAATGTAATTAATGTTTAGTTTGTCAAGTTTTAATGCTCAAATTTATATTAATGTTGTAGGTTTTTAATGTGTTTGGATAACAATAATTTTAATATGGGATGGGAACATTTGAAACAATTTGGGATGAATTTAATTTGGAATGCCCTTGATGAGTTGGGGTGCAATGAGATAGTTTCATAATGTTGAGACCAATAGTGCAAAAGCTATTGAATATTGAATTAAAATTGTCAAAGAAAATTCAACAAAATCAAAACTAAAAATTTTAGGAAAATAATAGCAATCTCTTGATATTGTTGGAAATGCCATGATGAATGGGATTTCTTGGAGATGATTTTGTAATTCTTCAACCTAAGGTGGGGGAAGATGTCAAAGTCTGGATTATTTTTGTCATTTGAAATTCACTTAAAATTTAAAATAGTTTTCTCACTTTCACAGTTGGAACAATTATATAATCATGTTCACAGTTGGGTTAGTGGCACATGCCATAGTAGTCTATCTATTAAGGAAGGGAGGAAGTTTGTTTTGTTTGTTAAATTGAAATCTCTCAGTATCATAGACACACAAACAAAAAAATGTTAAACAAGTTGGAGCATGCTCTTATACTATTGGGAGGACCTTTATTATGAGTAGGATTTTATGGAGAGGATTTTCTAATTTTTAGACCTAGGTAATTGCATATTACACTAGATGATTTTGGCACTTGAAGAGTCCAATTCAGACAAAATTTAAGACAAAACACAGGACATTAAGTTTATTATCGACTCATAATCTTGTTCAATGTCAATGGTCTACTTTTCAAAACACTTTGGCATATACTCCCATGCTTTAGGGTTTAAGGGTTTATTATGTTTAAGTCATCAAGGGGTGTCCCCAAGACTGTCATGTTATCCTTTGTTTGGACATAATAATGTTATCTGTAAAGTCAGGCGATTAGGGGGTGGAGAATGGCCAGTTTCAGCATAACAGGGCATCAAACGCGTAACTGGCAATGAAAATTTTTCAAAACAAAATAACTAGGACCCAAACTAGTTTTTCCACCAGTTTTGGTGGTAAACTGATTTCACCCTATCTTTCCTTTTTCCTGAGCGCCTCCACTAGCAGATATTTTCACTGCTCCTATTTGTACATCTCTATATATAATATTGGTGGTTTTGTCGTCCTTGGGTGGTCGTCCTTTAGGGGTCGAAGTGCAGTTACGACTTTAGGTGACAAAACCAGTTTTGGTCCCCCTTTTGTTTTCTGTGTACTGGAGTTATCCAGATAGTCACCCTATCTTTGGGCCTGCGTCCACTCCCTATCCCCTCTTTCAGTGGTATCCGCAAAAAAGGGAAATTCACAATGGCAAAGTTTTGTGTAGGTCCCGAGGAGGAGGAGAGAGGTGGAGTGGGGTATTCTTGCAATGAAATGAGGGGCCCAACATGAGGCGATGATGGCTAAGTGGCATGGGACCCTTGAGTATGCTCACTCATGCCTTTCACCTAGCATAAAGAATTGGATAAGTTTTCTTAAATAGATTACACATTACAAAACCATGTTCAGAGCGTCACCATTTCGTCAATCTCTTCACACGTTTCTTTCCTTTTTTCTCTTTTTAAAAAAATTATAAACTAATATATTTATTTATTTATTTATCAGGAAACAAATGGAAAACTCCATTGCAAAGATAAAACCATTACATCTCCTATTATGATTTTGATTCCATTGGGGAAAAAAAATGGAAGAAAAAAAATCAAAGTTGACCTCAAAAATCATCGACAAAAGTTGTATTAGTACTACCCAATTTTTTATTCAAGACATTTACTATATGCATCTAGGTGATTTTTTTTTTTCACAATGAACCAATTTGATTGGCCCATCACACAAAAAAATGAAACTATGGAGGCTCCCAAAGATAGAAGGTTCTCCAACTATTTTGAAGTATTGAGTTCTTCCCCTTTGGCCCACCAACATGGGTGAAAGGAGGACAACAATTTGCCAAAGCATATGGGATTAAAGTGAGATGCTACGGAGAATATGTTGGGGAATACATTGGGAACTTGGGCAACATATTGGGAACCCATTGAGAACTTAAAAGGAACACATTGGGAACGAAAGAAAAATGAAAAAAAAAATCCTTCTAGCTCCCAGCAAAGCCTTGGGTGGGCACTTAATAGCAATTTAATTCAATTTCCATGGCCACAAGGCATTTCACTCCTTCAAAATGGTCCATTCTGTGAAGCAAAAGGCCCCATGCCAGATTTTGCTGGACTCCACATAGGGGTGTAACCCCAAGATAAATGGGTAACTGAAGCACCTAGGTGGCATCCTAGGTGGCACACACTTGTGCATCCGTCCCGATGACGGCCACCGGTGCTAAAGATAAAAGTTTCTAAAAAAAACTAAAACATGAATCAAGTTTAAAGAAACAGGGGACTTCACCGTGTCCGAAGGTCATGGGTACCCACTAGTCTCTATATATAATATCGGTGGTTTTGTCGGCTTGTGGCTGTCGTCCTTTCCATCCGTCATCCTTTTCATCCCGTCCTCCATCCGTCCCTCCATCCATCCAAGGCAAAGAGGGGGATGGCGCAGGCCCTATATTTAACTGTTGCTTAGTTTCAAGTTGCCCATAATAATAAGGGTGTGTGTGCTCTGGTGCTGCCACATAGAGGCAATGGATGGGTTGTTTTGAGAATTTAGTTATTAATTACAAGAAGACAAACCAAACAAAATTACAAAAGGGGGAAGGAGTGGCCTTCAAAAACTCTCCAGAGACTAGACTCCAGAAGACTCTTCAGCTGCAATGAAAATGTTTTTAGGTGCCAGTCCATCTCATTTCTGCATTATATATAATATTTTTGGGTTAGGGTTAGCATGCCCTTCATAATGAATATTTTTGGGCTTATGATATAGTTTACCTTATGCTTTACAATTGGGGGGGGAGTAAGGCCCATGGGTGGGGTGGGTTTCAGAAATAAGGGGCCTAGGAGGAGGGGCTTTACCCTATACTTAAGTAATTTTTAATTTTTA
>Ga0116231_10007635_pt1 | contig 19619 bp, 25 predicted proteins | sample S1TSphgellanicum_2_FD_89695 | JGI IMG/M metagenome (GOLD analysis project Ga0116231, IMG submission 89695) | Host-associated microbial communities from peat moss isolated from Minnesota, USA - S1T2_Fd - Sphagnum magellanicum MG | ecosystem: Host-associated > Plants > Peat moss > Unclassified...
CGGCAGATGGTGGCCTATCTGCACAATTTGAGCATTCTTTGCTCATAACTGAATCAGGTGTAGAAATCCTCACAGTATGAGATAATATGGAGTCATCAGGGGCTCTCTATTCAGGTGGTTTTAATGATAACCTTTGTTCCCATTTCCAAATTTGGTGGGGGGACTTGCAAAAAATATATTTACAAAAAATATAGAAGAAGTTGATAAATGTAACACAACCGTACAATTAGAATCAAACTAAGAATTACACAAACGTGGCGTTTATAAACACTTGCAAATATCGGAGAATGAAGGAAGCACAGGGCATTTACAGGGTAACATGAAAAACTGAAAAGGTTGACGCCATATTAAAATTCTAAAATTTCATTTCATGGGAACATGAATTTATTGAAATTAGATTACATGCATGATATGAGAAAACAAGAGCTAGCAAACAAGTTGGGTGACCTATCAACTTCCTTAACTCGTCAAGAAGCACGAGGTAAAAACCTGGCCATGGAAAACATTACCTAACATGTCAGCTCAAAAACAACTTCCTCAAGGTTTCATCACATAACAGGAGAGATTATGCATGCAAGCCATGTCATATGGAAATGAATTTTTAGAACTATTCTTCACAAAAGATATTTTACAAAGAGTATACAACAAGTCAATAAATTTAACAACACAAATATACAATTAGAAACAAAGTAATAATTACACAAATAGGACATTTTTAAGCATATACAAATTTTTTGAAAAGAATGGAGCAGGGAGCATTTACAAGGTAATAAGAAAAACTTAACAATTTTTGAAGAGAACCCAAAAGACAAGGAAAATATATAAGAAGAGAAGAAAGAGAGAAAGAAATAGTATCATGCAACCTAATTGAAGACGCAAGCTTGGTCTTCAATTCAACGAACTTAGATGTTGCGATCCACACCACACTTTCTTGACACATTGGGGGAACCTGCATTCCCACAATTCCATCAACAAAATGATTTTCCATGAAAGAAGTTGAATTAGTATTGAATACTAAGTAGGAAACTAAATATACATATATTGGCAGAAGTAGCAAGCGGGAAAAAGCCTGAAGAAAGAAATATTGGGAAGAATGGAAAAACAAAACTACAAACAAAAAATTCATGAACACATAGGAACATCAAGAATGGAAAGAACTCGAAGTGGTCGTCTATACAGTAGACAGAAAGAAAGAAAACTAGAAACAAATATGAGTTTATATTTGAAAATGATGAAAGTGCGGACAAAGGATATGGGATATAAACCTGAAGCATCCACACAGCCTTCCTATGAGGCATGTCACTATTTGATGGTTATACAAAAAATGTATCCCACGATGATCATAGCAGGAGAGAATTAAACATTTCCTTGGTAAAAAATCTAAACCAGTAGGTGAAACAAACGGCTAAACCAAAAGGCAAACACACGATTAAACTAAGAGATAAAACCCTCTAAATTAGCTAAAAATTATATTATAAACTATGGCTAAACGTAAAGGTAACCATACGAGCAAACCTAAAGTGAACCATATGTGTATGTGAAAAGGCTAAACGTAGGGTCAAACATGGAAGGTAAACTAAAAATCTAAACACATGGTTAAATTAAGAGGCTAAAGCAAAAGGCAAATTGAGAGACGAGTGAATGCACTAATATTTTTGTTGGAATATTTTGGGTAAACTTGGGTACAACGAGGTAAAGTTGGAATATCTCGGGTAAACTTGGGTACATTCGGCTAAGGCTTGAATATTTCAGTTAAACTTGAGCAAACTTGTGCGCAGTCGGCAAAACTCGACTATTTTGGATAAACTTGGGTACATTCGGCTAGACTTGAATACATGGGGGGAAACTTGAATATTTTGGTTAAACTTGGGTAGAGTTGGCTAAACTTGAGTATAGCGGGCAAAACGTGGGTACATCAAGCAGGTAAAGTAAGTGGCTAAACTCTATTATTTCTTGGCAAGTTATCGTGATTTTGTTACTTTTGACTTTATTTTGTTACATTTTTTCACAATAAGTTTATTATATTATTTTAGTTGCACATATAGTAACACTTTGGGCAAGACGGAATGTTTTTTGGGGTAAGGAGGCAAAAACTCAAAAACTTTGGTAGAAGTGGAACAAAAGTTAAAATGTTTGGCATAACTTTGGCGAAACTGGAAATTTTTGTCATAATTATGAGAAAACTTCATATGTTTGGCATAACTGCAGGTAAAAGTAATTTTTTTTGGCATAACCTGGGCAAAATTTGATATCTTTGGCATAAGTGGGAGAAAATTCAAAAACTTTGGCATAACTTTGCCCAAAATTAGAATATTTTGCATACCTTGGGCAAAAGTTGAAAGTTTTTTTGTGCATAACTAGGGCAAAGTTTAAAAGGATGGGCAGAAGTTGGGCAAAATGTAATAAGTTTGGCATAAGGAAAAAACTTTGGAAGGAGGGTAAAAAAATTTGAGAACTTTAACATAACTTGAGCGAAACCTGAGAACTTTGGCATAATTGGGCAAAACTTGAAAAAATGGGCATAAGTTTGAGAGAACTTGATAAATTGGCATAATTGGATATAATTGGATAACTTTGGCAAAACTTTATAAATTGGCATGATATGAGAGAAAAGTTGATAAATTTGGCATAATTTAGGCAAAACATGAGAAGTTTGGCATAAGTTGGAAAAACTCAATAACTTGGGCAAAACTTGGGCAAAACGTGAAAAGTTTGGCATAAGTAGGGAAAAACATGACAACCTTGGCATAAGTTGGGAAAAGTTGATGACTTTGGCATAACTATGGCAAAACTTGAAAACTTTTGACATAAGTTAGAAAAAGCTAATACTTGGCATAACTTGGGCAAAACTTGAGAACGTTTGGCATAAGTTGGGAAAAGTTGACAACTTTGGCATAACTTGGGCAAAACCTAAGAACTTTGGCATAAGTTGGGAAAAGTTGGGCAAAACCTAAGATTTTTTGCATAAGTTGGCAAAACTTGATAACTTTGGAATAATTTGGACAAAATGTGAGAAGTTTGGCAAACTTGATAACTTTGGCATAAGTTGAGCAAAACGTGAAAACTTTGGCATAATTGGGCAAATTTTCATAATTTTGGGCATTAACTTAACATAATGTCACAACTTTGACAAAACCTGAGCAAACCATGAGAACTTTGGCATAACTTTGGCAAAACAGGAAAACTAGGACAAAACCTGGGAGAACTTTGAAACTTTGGCATAATTTGAGCCAAATTCCATAAGTTTGGCATGACTTGAAGAAATTTTCATAACTTTGGCATAACTTTTGCAAAAGCTATACACATGATACTGAGAGTGCAGTAAGAAGGACGAAGGTAGTAGGTAGTTTGACCCAAAAAAATGCACGGTAGTGGTAGGCAATTTGAACTTAGCAGCATGCTGTTTTTGTTGACTTCTTTTCATTTGTTGTTAATTTTTTTAACTTTTGAAACTAGTTTTAACTTTTGTAATTTTTTTTAAAGTTTTGAAAGGGGGCAAGGTGAGTTTTAATAAAAAAAAATTTTGATCATTGAGGGGGGAGGGTGTGTGGCTTGATTTTTTTAAATTGATTTTTAGTGTTGAGGGGGCATGGGGGCGGGGGCTAGTTTTTTTTTTTCATTTGAGTTGTGGAAGGGGGAAGGGAAATGGTTAATTTATTTTTTCTTAAACCTTATTTTCATTGTTGAAGGGGCTATGGAGTGGGGGGGGTCGATAATCTTTTTCTTTTTTATTTTGATTTGTTGAAGGGGGAGGGGGTTGATTTATTTGTACAAAATCATTATGGGGGGGTGGGGGTCGATCGAACTAATTGAATTTGATGTAAATTAGAATAAAGTTAGTTAAAGCAACTTAAACTTGGGTAAATTAAATGGAAGTTGGTTAAATTAATTGGAACTTGGGTAAATTAACCTAAAATGAACTAAATTTGAAAAAGGATTATTTCCAAACTGTAGGTGCATAGATTTGTTGTAGGAACGGAGAAGGGAGCATAAGGTGGCATGTTTAAGTAATTGTCGAAAAGTAAATCGACTAAAGGTTTTACAATTGCATGGTTGAAGTGGGCACACGGTAGGTAGTAAGCCTTGACTAAGGGTGGGATTTGATGAGAGGGATGAGGCATATTGATGATTAAAGTAAGAAAGGAAACTTGGTAAATTAACATAGGAACAAAATTGTAACGTAGGGGGTAGGGGTAAACGTAAGGGTAAGCATAAGGGCAAACATAAAGTTAAACAGTGAAACCAAAAAGTCGAAATGTAGGGTTAAACTTGGAGGGTAAACAAAAAACCTAAAGAGGGGGCTAAAGGAAGAGAGAAAGGAAAACATGATTATTTGGGTAGAATATTTTTGGATAAAGTCGGGTGGAATGGGATAAAGTGGGAATATATTTTGAGTAAAGTGGAGTAGAATCAGGCAAAGGCGAAATATTTAGGGTAAACTAGGGTACAAGGAGGTAGGGGTTGAATATTTGGGTTAAAGTTGAAGACAATGGGGCAAAATTGATTAACTTACATCTTCGCCCTACCGAGCAACTAGCAGCCAACCCCATTCCTGCCCACCCACCCACACACACTGCTACCTACCTACCTTTGTTTGTTTCTCCACAGAAGCTCTATGTAGTTTTGCTTAAATCTTTATCTCTTGATGAAACCTCTATGTCCTGGACTAGTTCAAATTAAGCATTTACCAACCTCTCCTGGTCACAAAACCATTATCTGAGTCAAGTATTGAATAACGATTTAGGGTTTAGATTTCATTATTTAATACGTTGATTATTAAATGTTTTATGTGAATAGTGATACTGATCGATTATTAAACAAATGAATATTCGATAACATGTTTCGATTATATACAAACATATTGAACATTCAATAGTTCAATGCTATAAAATAACTCAATAATTAATATGTAAATCAATTTAATATTATTGAAAAACTGAACAAATATTGAAGCAAAATTGATATATCATTATGTTTCATATATTTTTTATCATATTCCTACAATGCAGAGAAAAATAAAGAGGTTTAAGTTTAGGACAAATATGCATGTTATGGTCTCAAGTTTTCTTTGATCGTAGGACATGGGTAGTTGAACACGTTTGAAAAATAACTAATAAGCCTTGGTCAAAAAATAAAAATCAATGGACCACTGATTCCAATTGTTTTAGGATTCTTAAATAAATGACAATTTTCTTGAAATATCCATTGTAGAAAGCCATTAATTAACCTAGAGGTGATTTTTGAGACTATTTCATTTTATTTTTTTAAAACCAATTGTTTGTGCAAAAACCGATTATTTTGACTTTTTACCCCCATTAAGTAAGTGGGCATATACCTAGTTCAAATTGTTAGTGAGTTTGTTAGTTAATTATTACACTGCTTGCCCCAAACCTGGCTATACAGATGAAATATAGATCTTTTATCAATTTTTTTATATTTGTGGCAAATCATCCATTTGTGTGCGTCTAACTCTAAAGGGTTTGGGGCAATGAGTGCAGGTGCTTCAATGTTTCAAACCTAATAAGAATGCTATGAATTATTCAACTTAATAACCTACCTAAATGTCGTATTGGTTGGTTTTCAAACAAGTTATTATAAACCGGCCTTTATGCATAGCAGGCGGTAGCACTTGGGTTGGTCCAGCTTGAAAATTACACTCCTAAAATTGGTGGAGGCATCAATGCAGGGCATTATAATTCACCACACATCATTTGTTACATGTTTTGCCAACTAGTTTGGGTGGGAGTCCAAGGTAGCACGTGAAGGGGACAGTTTGATATTCTGAGGTACCAACGCTCACATGGTTATGACAATAATCTTTCTCCTCTTGTTTGTTTTGGTTTGCTCAAAATGAATTCAATTATTACTTTCCAAATGTAATCGAGGAGTTTTCTCTACAATTTAATGGATATATGATTATATTAATTAGAGGTGGAAATTGTTGTTGTGTAAAAACCAACATGGGGGCAATTATTTGATTTTTAAAATAACCCTTGGTTTTGGGTATTTGAAATAACGAATAAGAATTTAAAAATTATTGGTTTCAAATATTTGAAAAAAATAGAATCAAAGAACTATTGGCCCCAAGCATCGCCTCCCCCCCCCTTATGGGGAAAAGAAAACTAGAATAAAAACACCACTAGTTCCGTTTGTTGGAGGGGGGGGGTTAAATGAAAGAACTACCAATTCCAAATATTTGAAAAAATTATAACAAAAGAAACATAGGTTTTGGTTATTTCAAACATCCAAAAAAAACTATTAGGCTTCATCATGATAGAAATAATAGTTTTTAAAGCAATTATTTGACTTTTTCAAAGAAAATTGAAAGTTGCTATTACATATGGGAATCAAGTTTTTAGCTTTTGAAAATCGTGATTATCATTCCTAAGAATTGCCTTGATACCCAACAAGGGTTTGGTGTAGTTTCTACTAACCACTGGACCCTGGTAAAAATTGTCTTCAACTAGATGCAAATTACAGTCCATGTACTTGCCTGTTTTCTCGAATATCCTAAGATTTCTACAAGGGTCAATATAAAATATGACCAATTATGGTTGTTCGATTTCAGTAATTGGTCCATAGGGGGTGGGGTCAATACAATGTTTAACTTTAATTTAATCTAACTTTTCATCGTTTGCGGATAGGATTAAATCATAGTTTTACTACGGGCAACATCAGAATCTAGAAAGGTGTTCTTTGGGGAGTGAGAGTCGCATGCAAGATTAGACCTCAAAACCCAAAACAACATTCTTCGTGGTTTTTATCTGGCATTGACAATTGGTAGAACTTTTTATTTCCCGAAATGGAAGATTGTCATTCATTTGAGAGGAGAGGGGCAACCTTGTGTGTGTGATTCCCTAGTTTGGGGAATCTCACATGCAAGGTGTTATCCTCTTTGGAGGCAAATTTTTTATTGGAATTAAGGTGCTCTCCAAATACACTATAATAATCCTATGGATTCTTTTTGTTTGACGTGGTAGATTTGTAAAGGCCAAATAAGGGGTGCGTATGGAGGTGTTCTCTCCTTTGGATAATTCTTAATTTCAAAATATGTTTATCTTAATCACAAATGGACGAAATGTTAGATTTGTTTTTTTCACTTTTTGTTTTATTTTGTTATGAAGTTGGAAAAATTATGATATTTGTCATCTATGTCAGATATCAACATCCTATCAAGTTGTTTTTGTCAAATTATTTTCGCTTTAGATACTTGTGGCTCATTACACTTTAATTTTTAGATTTGTGAAATGCTTTAGTTAAAATTAGTGAAAATATTTCATTGCATCGAATGTTCATCCTGATGGTTGTGGAGGTAGCCTTTGGACAAAACACATGACCTTGTGCATTTTAAGAAAATCACTAGCCACGCACAAAGGTTGTCACTTGTTGCAAAGGATATTGAATGAAGATTTTTTTTTAATGGATATATATAAAATTTTATTTCTTATCGGCGACGTTATTGAGTGATTGGCAACATCATGATGGAGTTTTCTTGCTCCTTCCATAAAGGTAACGAAATTGCAGGACACAGATCCTGTTTAAAATGGTTTGAGTGAGGATTTGGGAAAATTATTGAATATACTTATATAGGCCTACCCACACATCGGACCATCTGAAGATGATGAAGTCATTGGGTAGTCATGACAGCTCATCAATGTTATTTGTGATTTCAGGTGCAAGTATCGATGCTTTTAAAATTGTTTATGAAGATATATGTTCTATCAGTTCATACAGCAAGATGCCCTTCTTTGGGAAAAAAATTTTAACCCTGCTATAAATGGTTTTCCTCTTGCCTTTTTTTAGCAAATCAAGCAGACCTCACAAAGCCAAGATCTCGGTTTCTTGCTCATGTACAACCTGCAACCACCATTGAGCTCTTGTCCCATAACCAACCACTCCATTCCATTAGCTTGATTTAGCTTTTGTTTTCAAAATTTTGAAAACATTTGGCAAGGAACAACTTCTTAATATTTTGGCATCAGTATTGGACAACCGCGCAGAACTTCCTATTGTCTGGGGGAACTTGCAAAAATCCATGTCCCAGCCAGTTAGAGGTAAGAAAAATATTGTCGCAAGCATGGGATGGCTTTATGTGTGTGGTTGGTCAACGCCCCAACACACTATGATCTTTGAGTCCTAGACTTGTAGCTAGGCAAACATAGGAATAGGCGAACCAATTTGGTCTCCCCTAACATCCATGGGTTAACTTACTAAAATTTGGCCACATTTAAATTGCAATTTGTTAGTTGTATTCCCCAATTCGTACATGAACGATGAACTACAAAATTTAGTAGGATCATGAGTTGTAGATCTACATTTTGGTTTGTCACATAACCCATTAGTTCCAGATCCCTTGATTTAAGGGGGTAACTATTTTTATTGTAATGCACAATGTACAATATATCATAATGAAAAATGCCAACAAGAATTTTAGGAAAATGAATTTTAAGAAAATGATTTTTTGTCCCATACCCATATAAATATTACATAAAATTACAAATATCATTCATTTCCTTTGTATCAATTCAACAAAAAATTTGTTAATTTTTTTGTTATTACAACGAACATGATATCTTGTATCTTTTGGAGGAACACGCCACCACCGACTCTTTCATCACAAACAGGGCATTCAACTATAATGTTATGTGCATATTTCACCTATACATATATTCTAATATGCATCTCCTCACTCCTTTTCCATTGACAAAGCCACACATGTCCAAAAAAAATCCCAGTGCTCCCAATTTTTAAAGCATGGTTTTTTTTACTCATGTTGTGAAGGAATCAAAATGGTAATCATCTTGTTTTTTCCTTTGTCGTGCGAATACATATCATCATACAACATACATCACTGACATACCATACTCACATACACACCCAAACACATAACATGGACGAGAGCATATACAAATACATGTGTACCACAATTGAAAATGTCATGAGAAAGATCTACTATCATAAAACTCGTGATGCATACACATACAGTCAAGCCAAGCCCACTCCACTCAGAAAATCTAGGTCGATGTTAACAAGACACCATAGTTCGAAGCTCCACTAACTCCAACTACTCCCAACGCTCTAGGCTCAACTCAAAGAACTATGTTCTTTGAGCCCTCTCTCACACTTTATACCCCCACTCACAACCTGAGGGTGGGTCCTACCAGAAGAACCACTTTCCTCTAACCCTAAAACTAGAAACCCTAAATAGGCACTACTCGCTACCATAGAACATTATATGTTATGGCTAACACACATATGGTCATGACAGCTGTCATGTGAATACATATCATCATACAACATACATCGCTAACATACCATACTCACATACACACACAAACACATAACATGGACGAGAACATACACAAATACATGTGTACCACAACTCGCCCCCCTAGCTAGTGGTTAGGTCCCTCTAACTTCCAGGTAGCCTTATACATCTTCTACATGCTATACACCTTTGCGGGTGCACGAATCAAAAGGCCGGGTGCTATGTTGCCCCATCGTTAGTCGCCCATCTGCAATCCATACCATGTGAAGATCAAATCATCTACCCCTCCAAAGTACAATGAGGACAAACCCACCGTCCAACAGGAATAACATCCATAGGTGGAGTCATGCACACCATGTGCCAACCCCTAGAACATCTATCACACACCAACATATGGGCTGCTCCACTTTTAGACCCACATAACATACACCTCAAGCCGGCCTGTACCACTACCAAACTTGGGTCAACTGTACCATCCACATTTGGGAGGTGACATGGCGCACAATTACGCACATGGTCCTTCCAAACAACACCATCATGACCCTCCAACATGAGAACTCTAGAAGCTAACACCTCTCGCATTCGTAAGATAGTGCAGCTTGTCGTTACATCCAATGTCGTTGGTGTAGTCTATTGCAAATAGATATAGTCCCCCACATGGAACCTACGAATTGATGGTCGATAACCTCCACCCCGGATAATTGCATATTGCAATGTATCCTTGTGTTGAGCAATGGCAAGGTTTTTAAACGCTGTTGGCATAACTTTTCGAAAGAGCTCTACACGTTGAGAACACATCCTCAACCACATTTCTGGGTCATCAAGGTTCACCACCTCACTAGACTCACGACGAATTGTTGTTAGCAAGTCTGGATCTCGGCTGTACAATAGAAAATAAGGTGAGAAGGAAACCAAGGATGCTTGACGACTGAATCGATATCCCATGGCCAACCATGGTGATTGAATATCCCAATCCCCTAGGTGGCCTTTCTGCAAGCCATATTTGCACAATGCCTTCTTCACCGTTTGTACCACACGTTTAGCTAAACCATCTACCTCTGGATGATCTCAAGACGTGGTTCAATGATCAATCAACGCCTTGTCACACAAGACCTGAAACTCACCTTGAAACCTTGTACCTTGATCGGTCAACACTTCAGATGGTGCACCAAAATGACTAAACACCCTATCAAGGAATGCATACGCTACTCCCTCGCTGGATTTGTCAGGGGATGGCACCAACTCAATCCATTTGGAGAAGTGCTCCACCATCACCAACACATATTTGTTGTGTTGTACTATCAATGGTAATGGTCCTGCAAAGTCCAAACTCCAACGATAACCCAACCCCATAATAGGCAAGGGGTGTAACTGTGGTGTAAAGGCATTGAACGATGCCCTCACCCTATCACAAACCATGCAATGTGACACTAATCGTTACACATCGGTGTGCATACCACACCACCAATATTGACCCAGGAATAAGCTATATGTCTGCTTTACTCCAAAATGCCCCAACTCTTCATGGGCATGCCGCACAATACGCCTTCTCTGGTCTAGATGTGGTACAATCCGTACCCTACCATCCTCCCACACTCGGAGTATATGTGTCCCCTCCAACCGATACTTCTTAGCTCATTGGAGAACACGGTCTCTCTCCTTAACATTCACCATGCCTAACACCATACTGGTTCGTAAAAACTCCAACACTAATGTATCATCATGAACATCATGGTGACCGATGTTACCATCCCTAACCTCAAGATCTAAAGACTGGCCATCTACCCTTTGACTAGAGTAAAATGTCAAGTGGCCCTCCATATTAAAGTCCACACCCAACAAGCACAAAAAGGCCGATGCATGCCAACCTGGCACCATCTCTTCATCAACCTTGCCATGCCATCTAGCTCCAGTATTATCCTCCTGGCTAGTGCATGGGTTCCGACTCAACCCATCGACATTAAAGTTTGTAACTCCAGGTTTATGCACCACCTGGAAGTCATACTCCTGTAAGATGAGAGCCCACCATGCAAGTTTTCATGTAAGTTTATCGGACTCCATCAACCACTTGAACAGCTGGTGGTCAGTGACAAGGGTAAACTGTGTGCCAAACAAGTAACACCTGAAGTGTGCGATAGCCCACACCGTTGCCAAACACTCTCCCTCGTAAGAACTATAACGTGACTCCGTTATTCGAACGACTCGCATAGGCCACCACAAATTCCTTCCCTTCGTCATCACATTGTGTCAACACCGCTCCAAGTCCCAACATACTCCAATCAGTGTGTAGCTGGAATGGACGCCCCTTAATAGGTTTCCTTAGGATGGGAGCTGCAACTAACCTAGCCTTGAGCTCCACAAAAGCTCGCTCCTGCTCATCACGCCACTGCCACTCTTGATCCAACTTCAACAACATGTTCACAGGCTTTGCCATCGCATTAAAGCCTTTGACATACCTGCAATAGTAGTTCGTCAATCCCATGAAAGTGCGAACCCTACTCACATCCGTGGGACACGGAATACATGCAATAGCTTCCACCTTGGCTTGTTGCACTCCCAAACCGCCTGGGTAGATCACATGACCCAAATACTCCACACTATCCTGGAAGAACTTACATTTCCCAGGATGTACACGAAGACCATGAGCCTTCAACCGCTCAAACACAATTTGTAAATGAATTTGGTGCTCTTCCACGGTATCACTATATACCACAATATCATCGATATAACACCGGACAAAATCCAACCCTGCTAAGATCCTATCCATCACACGTTAAAACTCGACAGGCGTGTTCTTCAACCCAAAGGGTAAGAACTTCCATTGATACAAACAATCCTTGCCGTGAGAGTTGACGCCCCAAAATGCGATCTTGGCCTTGTCCTCCTCTCGAATCGGTAACTGATGGTACCCTGCTCGAAGATCAAGTGTACTAAAAACCCTCGCATGTCCCACAACATCAAAGATCTCTTTAAGTATAGGCATGGCATACTTATCGGACTTAGTCTGCCGATTAATAGGACGGTAGTCTCCACACATCCACCTATCTGTGTAGTTGCCATGTACATCCTTTTTGGCAGGCATGACAATGGCTGGTGCATACTCACCATGCAACAACTTCACTAATCCAGCCTCCAATAGATCCAACGTCTGACTCCGAATCAGGTCCCTCTCCATATCACTATATCTATAAGGACGACGGAAAATTGGCATGTCACTAGCCAACTCAATTCGTATACCAAGTCCAATCAAAACACCCAACTCCTTCATACTAAAGGCAAAACAACTCTTGTATGCTCTTAAAAATTGCATCAATTGTTGCCTCTCTCTTCCTGTTAGCTTGGGCCCTATCAAAGGCTCCCAAGTCTCCTTGGTAGACACATTAGAAGAAGAGGACGATGCCATGGGTTGCTACGCAAAAACCTTGGGAGAAGCCACACGCTCCTCCAAATCATCCAATGGAACACCACTGGAGCAACAAACTCCTCCAACAGCATGGGCCACAACCTTCACATGCTCTCCCAACACATCCCATGTACTCCAAGGATGAAAAGTATAACTCTCTTCGCCCCCAGTCGATGCCTTTACCGTCACGGTGGGCAACGAGCTCACAAGAGGTGTAACTACTACAAATGTGGCTCTAAGCCGATGTTGCTCGGCCATACCAAGGCTAACAATCTAAGTCAAACAATTCAGGTCCATAGCTTGACCCAACACTTGTCGACATGAAGCCTCGGAAATAGAAGGGACAAATGTCATTCCTATAGGAAACCCCATTGCACACTCTCTCTCATCGACATTGGGTTCCACCAATTGCTACAAACAAGTATCCCATACAAGCTCAGGACCACCCTCTCTATAGGCATGTGATGCTGGAAAACTGACAAATGTGGGTAACGCCATCTAGGCTGTCCCACTCGGTTCACCATTGCCATGGGTGACCTATCAACAACTTTAACCACCTGAGAATGTCGCCCAATATCTAAGATATTGTCCACTATGAGGTGAGAAAATCGTGGTATTGTCTCATATGCTCGTCTCAACACCTCCCTCGGCAACAAGTTCGTCCACCACAATCGAGGACGATGAGCACACGAGCCAACCTTCGCTGCATCCAATAAAACCGCTGGTCTAATCCAAGACCGGATTTGGTGTACATTCGACATCACATGAGACCTAGTATCACCCAACAAAGGTACATTATCTAGAATGTACGTGGGAACACATGCCTGATGTGTTTGAAGATGGCATAACACCTACAACATCTCCCAAAACATACGAGATCGACGGTCACGTAATCCCTCACCACGACCAGCCCGAGTATGACCTTGGCATGGCCATCCAGCAATCACCAAATTAATAGGACCAACTCTCGCAAGGTCTTGCGCCCTTAACAATGCAATGTCTGATGGCAAAGCCCATTGATATCCTTGAATAGCCGACCTCGGCAACAATTCAGGGTATCGCCGCATCAATAATGCAAGATGGTGTGATGAAACCCTCTTCGCAGTTTCATCTCTCTCCATATAAGGTACTTCCGAACTAAAATACCCGCTTAAAGCACTGTTGCCAAACCAGTGCTGATCCCACCAAATAGATCCAACATGCAAATACCCTTGGAAGGATATTCCCATGCAATGGGTGTAGTATCCAATGGAGACAACCCAACAGGACCAGAAATAGGAGTCCATTGTGGAACCTCCTTCTCCTCCACATGCACAAAAGCCTCACGCCAAGCCTGTGATACTAAACGATTGGCATCCTGCCATAACACCCCACTCGAACGCCAAAGTGGAACATCTAATGAGGACACTGTTGCAACAAAGCTAGAAACCTCCTCTATATCCTCGTAGACCAGAGTGTCAATGGTTGAAATGTTGCCCTCCAACAAGTCACCTGGCCAAGTGACCATTCCACTAAAACCAGCAACTGATGCCAACACCTCTAGGGGAGACCGTCCTGGTCGAACCCCAGAAATAAATCTCATAGGCACTTAGTTCATCCGTCCATCCCCACACTGCCAACCAGGTCGATAAGTCGCTGTCTCTGTCCAATAATCCATTTGAAAACCCATCGGATACAACACGACACCTCCAACTAGTACATCATACAACTCAACTGCTGTAACAATAGTAGTCACTCCCAACCTAAAGCTATCAGTCACATGATCTGGTTTCATTTGCACCGATAATCTCTCACGTGTCATGAAGTTAGACCTATCAATGGCTCCACCAAGTGATGTCTAAATTTGGAATGGGCACGGTTCAGGCTCCGACCTCCGAATACCCAAACCAATACATGTTGCCTTCCCCAACATCAAAGGTTGGGCACCAGAATCCAACAAAACCTGATCTAGTTTATACACCTAGCCCGTAGGACTCACCAACCGAAAAATACCACTCTAATTATCCAACATACATACACCAGGTGTAAGCCTCTCACGATCAATGGCTGGTCGAGCTAGTAATGCATCCATCTTAGCCGTCGTCACTTGCCAAGGACTATCCACACCTGATACCACAGGTTGCTCCACAACAACATCCCCCACTACGAGTTGCCCCACATCAACACCCTCACACACCTCGGCACTTGTAGCAACAACACTCCCACGTTCACACAATGTGGCTACTAATCGAAATACACGAGTTAAGTCAACTCCTGACGCCATCAAATCATTAGCCGAAAATGTTGGGGATCCCAACATTGAAGTCACCATCCGCGACACTACACTCGATGATATATCCGTGTCCACTACACATGATGTCGATGCTGTTGGCCCCATTGTTGGCTCAATAGGCGATGTAGGAACCATGGAAGGAGTCCTGACCACTTCAGACAACAAGAATGATTGGGGAAGCCTGGCCTGTCTATCAGCTTCACCCCTGTGTGGATCCAACTCCACAGTTGCCCCACGTGGCTCCGAGGCTCGAATGACGCCTTTCGTCACTACAATGGACGCCTCAATTTGTGCTACACTAGCCATATAAAAAAAATCATCTCCCCCATAAGATGTGGGAGCCTCGCCTCTTGAATGTGATCGACGCTAAAAACTTGCCATGGTAGCAAACCTTTGCTCCAATTGCTCAATCCTAGTAGACATAAATGCCTCTATCGTAGGGGGAGGAATGATCACGGGAGGTGCCCTAACCATTGGTGTACCTCTACCACCCCCACCGCCTCTACCACCTCTACCACCATGACCTTTATGAGCTGCTCCACCACGACCTGATCTCAATTTTGGGTAAAGGTCAAAACAACACTCACGAGGGTGGCCAACCCGGCCACAATTATCACATTGAACTTGTGCTAATTGAGATCCATCAGCCAAAGTCCGTCCACCACTCTCCTATGGATAATCCCTCCGAATATGAACACCACCACACGTCCAACAAGATTATCACTGTTGTCGACTAACGAATGAAGGCAACGGTCTTTGTGCACCTGTCCCTCTAGAACCTGACTGAGGTCGTACCTAACCTCCACGACTCCCACCTCCACCAGTACGAGGTTGTGAGGTGGATTGTTGTCCACGAAAAGTAGTAACTATATCCCTATTGAATCCAGATGTCACCACCCTCTCCTCCACCATGTTAAGCTCTATCTTCTTAGATAAAGCAAACACATGGGTCAATGTGGGAGAATTGTCACTCATGAAAGTCACATTGTGTGCTCTTTGTTGCAACTCCTTGTTTACAATCCCATACCAAAATTGGACTGCTTAAGCCTCCGTCACCCCCTGGGTAACTACAATCAACCGTCACATATGAGTGTATGCCTCGCGAAGATTCTCATTAGGGTAGTTCTTCTTCAGCCTCAAAAAGAACTCTGTGATAGGGTTAAACAGAGGTGGGGGAACAACTTGTGTGCTCGTACTAGGAGTAGGCGGTGTAATAGTACCACCACTAACAACACCACCGTGAGTAATAGATACATAGGATGGAAACCAATGTTGCCTCCATTCCTCAATTTCAGTAGCATGATCTCTTCGAAACTCATGATAATCATCCATCGGAGGACCCTCCAAGTGTTGAAACAATCCCTTCCATGCCAAGAAGGGTGAGAATAATCTGGCATTACGTAACATCTGCATATCACACCAAGAATCAAACTCCTGAATGAATTCCTCTAACTCGATGGTGCCCACTACACCTGAGTAACGTCGGGGGCCCTTCATGGCCCCAGAACCCCCGTCCATACCCAAATCAATGGGGCCGCAATACTAGACGATAATATGGAAGACTTGTTATCCACGATAACCTCGTCCTCCTCAACAACCAATGATGTGGGTGAAGGTAGTCGATACCTCAACCCACTACGTGTAACTCCACCATTTCCACCATGGTCCCCCACAGGACCACTAAACTGCTCCGTGATGACCCAATCACCAAACCTAGTACCCAAATTGAATCACCACTAAGTACCGTCAACCTCGTGCCCAATTTGCTACCAAAAACAAGTACTCAACTCAACCACCTAGCTGAGTAGCGACTCAACTCATCTAACCGGCCCATGACCACAAATCGAAAAATGTGCTCCCCACTAACCAAAAGCTCAATTTCCGACAAAATCCCTAATTTGCCATAGCCAAAAGTTGTAAAATTGGGCTGCGAGCACTCAAACAACCATATCTCCATCGTTCCTACACCAAATGCCAATCTACTTCGACCAGAATGTAGAGGACAACTAGATCTTCCTTCCCTCCAAAACTCAACTAAAAAGAAGGTTTGTGTGTCGAAATATGACCTAAAACAAAACTGAAAAAAACCTAGGCACAAATCTACACAAACTTGAAATCTTTTGAAGGTCAATACTCCCAATTGGCTCCACCAAAAAATCCTAAACAATTCCCATATGCAATTCAACCCTCAAACAATAACTTCACAAAATTGCAACACCTAATCTTCCCTAATTATTTAGCTAAAAATCCGACAGTGCTTCCGCACTAGGTGTGCACAAACCATAAAAAACCATCACCATAAAAACAAACATAACGCATAATCCGCTCAATGAAAACACAATCTATCTTTGCCATATTATAGATTGGCTCTCTAGCTACACTCCTACCAATTTTCAGCAACTTTCTTCAAGGAAATTTTCACTTATCTAAGAAATTAATGTCGTTGGTAAACCGTCACTAAAAATTGTCAAACTAACAACTTCAAATGATCATAACTTTTGATCCGCTCAACAAAATCCAACATTCTTTGGTGCGTTGGAAAGCTCTCGCCAAGGCGCTCCTTTTGACATGACCCACTTCCAATTCGGCCACACCACCAGAAAGTGAGATCACAAAACCCCCACGGTTTAACTACTCCCAAAAAACATAGTTCTTTGAGTGAAAATGTCACGAGAAAGATCTACTATCATAAAACTCCTTATGCATACACATACAGTCAAGCCAAGCCCATTCCACTCAAAGAATCTAGGCTGATGCTAGTGGGACACCATAGTTCGAAACTCCACTAATTCCAACTACTCCCAACGTTCTAAACTCAACTCAAAGAACTATGTTCTTTGAACCCTCTCTCACACTTCATACCCCCACTCACAACCTGAGGGTGGGTCCTACCAGAAGAGCCATTTTCCTCTAACCCTAAACCTAGAAACCCTAAGTAAGCACTACTCGCTACCATAGCACATTATATGTTATGGCTAACACACATATGGTCATGACACCTTGCAATGAAGGTTAGATTCATTTGTTTCAAGAAATGAAAGGAAAATTTTGTGAATGAAGTGGCGATCATCTAAAAAATAGTTTAAGCAAATTTGGCTACACACAAAATGCAAAAGTAGGACAAAAACAAAAATTGTTAGTATATTTTTGGGTACTTGTTATAATTAATCTATCATGAGAATTCAACGATCGAAAAAAAAAAATCTCCAAATTTTTCAAAACTTAAAGAAAAATAATATAACCTAAATACAACCTACCATAATCATCTCAAAATTCCAACAAGAAATTTCCTTTGATGTTACTTAACTCCAAAAGGGTACTCTATTATTTAGTTTCTAAATGTTTTTATTAAAATCTTCAACAATCGTTGAGTCAAAGGAGGGTTACTAATTGGACGAGAACCAAACAACGATAAGCGGATTATGGACGATGACCGTTGGTTTCTGGACGGAACCCTAGAGTAGAGGTTTGTGGTCGTTATGGCAACAAAATCTCATTTCTATGCGATTTGCAATGTACACTTTCTTTCTTCTTTGTTCTTCTCTCTGTCAAAGATCCCTTTCATTGTCCTTCCTTAGTTTCTTGTCTCCTTCATGTTTGGCGTTTCTACTTGCTTTCTGTGGAACCGTGTCTTTCACCTTCTTCTATGACAATGCGCAAATTTTTTTGGGGGTTGAAAGTTATACAAAGAATAATCCCCCGTGGGAGGAGAGGAGAGGATTGCGAGAGGAGCGTTGACACAACGGCAAAGGAGGCTTAATAGATGAGCCGCCGAAGGAAGGGTCGTTGAAGTTGGGGACAAATGAAAGGTGGTGGGTTTGGTATTTGTAATCCCTTCCCCGATCTTATCCCCTGGTGAAAGAGGGTACGTTACAAAGCTGCAGTAGCCACAAGGAGGCTAATCTTTTCAAGCTGATTATTGTATGCTCGAAGGCTACTTTGCCATGTGTCTTCCTTTTCTATACATGGGTGTATTTTTTGGGACTATGTTTCTCCTAAAGTTTGACAAAACATTTAGCGACGTTGCATTTTAGTCTAGGCGAACTTTTGAACTTTTTTTTTCCCTGGTCATAATGCATGCAGCCCATGCATGCTATGGTCCAACGTCTTGAGATGGTTTGCACGATTTTCGAGGAGGAAGGGTCCCTTGTTCCAAACACAATGCCTCGTTCTTTGCATATTGACTAGAAAGAGATTGTAGGTGTTGTGTGTGATGCACCATGCACAACAGTACTACTCATAAGGATTGTCTATCGCATCTTCATGTGACGTAGTTTCTACCACCTTGAAAACCTCGCATACTTACATTTACATCTAGAGAAAGTTTCATATTTTTTGAACATACCTCCACTACATATTTTTCTAGGGTCTGTCCACCATCTCTTCCGATGCAGTCTTGATTACCTTCATGTTTTGGTTTCGAAGCTCACATGAGACAAGGCACAAAGTGTCGCAACCCTAGCCTTGGGCTCGTGACCAAGGCAAAGGGCTTGTAAGGATGTGAACCAAGAGGAAGCTCGAGAGTCAAAACAAGAAAAAGAAGCTCGGGAGTCACATCACAAACTCCCAGGACTGTTAGAAAGTGTGAGGGAGTATGAAGGAATGAACCCTCACACTCCCAAGGCAACTCCCACTTTGGGAGATGGAGTCCCGGTGGACTCCCAAAACTTCAGAGA
>Ga0116231_10007636_pt1 | contig 19618 bp, 16 predicted proteins | sample S1TSphgellanicum_2_FD_89695 | JGI IMG/M metagenome (GOLD analysis project Ga0116231, IMG submission 89695) | Host-associated microbial communities from peat moss isolated from Minnesota, USA - S1T2_Fd - Sphagnum magellanicum MG | ecosystem: Host-associated > Plants > Peat moss > Unclassified...
CCCCCACCAAAAAATATAACGAAAAAAAATCGTAAAAAGAACGAAAAACAGAACAATGGGGATAATTTTTTTTTGTTTTTTTTTTGTTATGGGGGGCAAAGGGGGCAAACAAAATCAAAAAAAAAAAAAGGGGGGGGGGGGGGGGAGAAAGAGAGGGAACAAAATGAAATGAAAGGAAGGGCGCTTAAGTAGTGGTAGGACCTTTTTAAAAAGTTTTTTTCATAGGTCTAGTGCTTTTGCAACTCCTTCCACACTTCAAGGTACACAAAGTTTCCACTATGGTTCAAGTTCCCAAGGAATGTTAGAAACACACAATCAAAACAAAACACAACCATGCCATGCAATGTTTACAAACAAAACTTGAACCAATAACATATGCCACAACAACTCCAATGCACAAAAGAACAAGCTTCTTGAATGGAACAAAATTCAAGAATTGACTTTTGGTGATTCAAATTATGATTCACCTACAAAGAATAGGAATCCAAGCCCAAAACACAAAATGGAAAACAACACAAAACCATGTGTAAAGAAACTTGCATAAAAACATAAAAAATTTACAAATCATAAAACATCGTGTGTTCTAAAATTTCAAATCACAAAAAAAAAGTGATTTGAAAACCCACAACTTGGGATTATATCTCAAACATTAAATAACTCAAATCTCACTCACATATGAATTGATTCCAAGTTAAAACACAATTAATTATGTTAACCCAATTTAACATTAACACAATTATGACTTAACTAAGTAGTTGAATTAACACTTTTGATAAGGTATTGCACACAATTATAATGTAATATCTTCATTGTTAAATCATTTTCTTGAATTCTCTTATTATTTTGCAAGGTTTATTTTTTATTTTTTCTATATTATTATCACTATCTTTCTTCTTCTTCTTTTTTTCTTTTTTTCCATTTTTTTCTTTCTTCTTTATTGTGAGTGCATATATTATAAGGTTGGCCTAATTAAACAATGTATATTTTATGATCCAAATGTAGGCATTGCAAGTTTGACCCCAAAAAATGCAAATTTTATGATTCACACAAAAATATTACAAGTTCAACCACATTGCATAGTGCAATTTTCCAACCCAAAAGCATAAAAAAAAGAAAAAAACACAAAAAACCATTTTAAACATTATGTTTTGAACATAAAAAAAATTTATTAAAGAAAAAAAAAACAACAAAAAAAAAATGTAACAACATTGTGATGCAAACTTCAAGAGCAAGGTTTTTCAAGAAAACACACACAAAAAAACAAAAAAAAACAATGGTTCCTCAACTACAACATTTTGTTGCAATATTTTCACCTTTAATATAAACTCCAAACTAAAGCTTTAAAAAATCTCGCTCTTCTAAAGTTCACCAAATAAAACTTTGCTCCTCATAAGCTACCAAAAAGAAAATCAACTTGTATCAACCTTCTTCCACAAAACATTGCAAGCTAAAAAAGATCCTTGATTCTTTGCAAAGTTACAAAAAAAAATCTTCACTTCCATTTTTGTCTTGAAGATGCTTGTGCTCAAAGCTCTTGTTGATACAAGCTACAAAATAATAATAATAATAATTATTATTATTATTAGTATTAGTATTATTATTATTATTATTATTATTATTATTAGTGCTATAAGCTTATTAAAAACTCAACAGAAAAAAATTATCAACAAGAAGACTATCAAGATGAAGATGACAAAAGCCTTGTGCTCTTGAAATTTCTCACAACAAGCATAGGGAGAAAAAAGAGGAACCCAAAATTGGGGATGGACAAAAGAGGGAGAGGGGTTTAAAACTGGACATGAGTAGGTGGCTAGATAGAAAGAGGAAAGGTGGGGTAGTTGGGGCCTGGTTAGTAAACCCAGAGGAGGGGAGGCTGGGTTGGTTTTGGGTTTCAATTGGATGAAACCCAAACCGATATTTTTCATCCGGTAGGTGCCCTTCAATGCCAGTTTTGGGCAATGGACCAAAATCACCTTTGCAAATCCTTCTGGGGAGCACAAAACTGATCTCCAGATGCCCACTAACAGTGCCTAGTTTGGTACCCTCTTTGGCATTATTAGTCATTGGGCAGGCTGCAGCGGTGTTTTTTCGTCTGCAATTTCCGCAGGGTGGCTATCATCCCTAGGCAGATTTCGACCAGTCTTTTTTTTCGCCAAAAAAATGACGAAATTTCGCCAAAAAGTGAAATTCTAAATTCTAAATTCCAAAATCAAGTGATTGGTTTTGGAGTTTTCCAATCGCCAGAAGTGACAAAAAAAAATTTAGTAAAAATTGCCAGATTTCTATGTTTGGTTTTTAATGTGTAGCCAACATCTAGAAAGATGATTAAGGATTTTTATTTCATATTTGGTTTATAGCCAGATTTGGCTAAATCTTACCAAAGATGAAGTGTTACTTTTTCTACATCTTCCTTCCTAGGGATGGATGATTGCCACTTTGGCTACAAACAAAAATTCTTTAAAAAAAAAAACACTGACCCAGACCCTGGCACTAGTTCCTGAGAATTGACAAGGAATTTATATTTTTTAATGTTGGGCACCATTGGTGGGGATGTGTACTATTTTTTTAGCATCATAATATATAGCTTGGTTAGGCAATAACTAATTACTTTTGAAATTGTTGAAAATTCTGAAAAAAAAACCTGTATACAAAACAAAAAATCTGAAAAATAAAATAAAATCAAACACAAGCATTTCATTCTTTAATATAAAAAATATTATTAATGTTATTATTAATGTTATTACTAGAAAATGTAAATCCAAAAAATATATTAGAGACAGTGTCAAACCAGGCTACATACTAGAGTAGTCCTAGAGTAGTGGGTGTGGTCAAGCTCCAGTACTAATTGGATTGTAGACTCCATTTCATTTGTTGCACATGTTTAGTTGATATGCTTCATGCTGGTAGTGGAGGTTTTGGTACTCATTGGTTCCCATTTCTCCTTGTGGCTCGCTTGTTTGTTTGCCTAGACTTTGGTCCTTGCCCCTTGTTTCTTTTCTTTCTTTCTTGGGTGGTTTTTTTTTTAATGAAGGTTGGTAGGGTTTCATCATTCATTAACAATGTGTTTAATATTAAATGTCAATCAAGTGTTGATTAATCATTGATATGATGTTATGATAATATTGTAATACAATGATTAATCATCATGATGTGTTATTATACAATATCATCACATCATCATATCAATGAATGTATCAACATTTTGTGAGCATTTAATTTTAACACTTTGTTGAAAAGTTATTAAAGCACATATACATGGAAGGGACAAGTTTATGATGTTTCATACCACTTTGGTACTTGTATTAAGTCCAAAGCTGATTTTTGCTTGGTATACTATAGATATAAACTTGATATTGATACCAATGTTTTTTTTTAAATTTTGGAAAAAATGACATTTGGGTCATATTTGGCTACTGTTTCAACCCTTGTGTTGTTAGGTTGGCCGTTGGTTGAAATGAGTTGGAACCCAATAGGCTATAAATTTTTTTTATAAATGGATTTTTTGGATCCAAGTTAAAAAGGGGAGGGAGTTTCATTAAGTGATTTCATTTGTTTAAATGTGGTTATTTTTGGCTATAAGTGTCAAATTATTGTAAAAGTTTTGGTTATTGTCAATTTTCACAAGGAGAAATTTAAACTACCTCCAGAAAAAACATGGAAAGTAGGAATCTAATAAGTAATCACTTGTGAGGGGATTGAACCATTTAAATTGCCCACTACAACGCAAGTGGCCTACTTACAAAAACAAATACATTAGTTCAATACAAACCCACCTTCAACTTTCAAGTCAAAATAGCACTTGGAAATATAAGGTTGAATAAGAAGTGGCATCCATTTGGGATCACCATTTCATTTACCCAAAAACTTGGAAATTGTCTAAAGTTTGCAAACAAATGAACACAAAAGGGATAGTTGTAAATTAGAAATGGTCACTAATATCCACTTTGGGTTCATGAACTCCCATACAAAAAACACAAACAAACCTTTGCAAATTGCAATTGTCCATGACATCATGAGTAAGGAATCTCCTTTGCATGAACTAAAAACTAGCTTTGATTGTTGATGTAACTAACCTCATCACAAGTGAATGAAATGAAATTGGGTCGTTCTAATAGTAAATTTGGTGGTGTCCAAGATAATGCCATGATGTGTTGAGCCATGGCCCAACCTATTGAATTTATCCTTGATGCATTTTTGGGTTCTCCTCAAGATTCAAAAAATTAAATAGTTCATTGTGACCCTCATATTCAAACATTGGTCGACCATGTTTCAATGTGTGGAATAATGTGGCAAACTAAATTAGTTTCCTGCATTTTTCACCAACCAACCCAGTAATAATTTGTAATTTGTAAACAGAAGTAGTTACATTTTTGTTGGGCTTACATTCATTACTAGTATATCATTCACCTTTTTTCACCTTTTTCATATTTTTTCAGCCTTCCTCCAAGTAGTGTGTTTTTGGACTGAGTCCCATTTTGGAGCCAACAACTTGTTTTTATGCTCAACCGCTGAGCATACTTTGCATTTCACAAGGTGCACACAACCATCAATTCCCATTTGCAACTCAGCCTAAGGTAGTTTGGTTGCCCAAGAAACTTGAAATTTCTTCTTTTTTTCATAATCACATGTTTTGTTAAACTTCTACTCTAGGACCTTTACTAAAACTTGAGGCCCTTTTACTAAATCAATGTCAGGACTCGGATTGTTTATAAGATAATTTGAATTTAAACAAATCATAGGCAACACATCTATGGCATCTTACTTACCTTTTGAAACAACAAGCTCACGTTTGGATTGAATCTCATTTTTACTACTGGAAGCCACATTAGAGTTAGTAAGAGGGGGTGCCATCGCTAGGGTTGGAAGAAGTGTAAAACTATTTGAATTTGAATTTGGGGATGATTTTAGAGGAGGTATTTTCAAACATAAAGTCCAAACACACTAAGGTTCACAATAACTACATAACGCAATCTAAATAAAAGCTACACAAGAACACAATGAAACCACAAATTCAAACAACACAATAGACAAGTGTGTAATGCATGTTACAAAATCATAGAAGCAAAATAACCTTGATAGTATGAGAAAAATCACAAAACCAAAAGAACCTTGACAACAACAAAAGAACTTTGAAACTAATTTTTTTTTCAAAAGAACTACATAAGCAAAAGAATCACAAAAGTGAAAGAACTACAACAACAAAAAACTTGTAGAAGCATAAGAACCTTGAAAGCAATAGAGAACTTGCATTCAATTTGCAAATTGGAATGTTGCACAATGCATATGTACACCATACTCGAAGGATTAAGCACAAATACATACCTAAAATAAAAAGCAATGAATAAAATCATGTTTATTCTGTTGCGTTGATGTTGACCACTAAGCTTCCAAGCTACACTTTCCAATATTGGGATCTAGTGTTGTTTGCAAATCCATCACCATAAATCATGATCATGATTTTGTTGTACTTTAAGCACCTGCAAAAAAATGAATGTTGTAATCATTATTGCAAGTCTTTCCAGTTGCTATTACGAACTACAATGAGGCTTGAACACTCTTGAGCAAGCACTCAGGAATTAAGAGCACAAAACCTTAAATCTTGAAAGTCCAAGGACAATTGCAAGTTGCAACATAAATATGATGTACGCAAAATCAAGACTCATGAAACCAAGAAACTTCAATGCAATCTGCTCATAAATGCATGGTGGAATGTAAGTTCTAATATCAAGATCCAAACTCTGGAAGACTCCAAAGTCACAAAGTGTAAGTTTGTAACATATGAACCTCTAAACGTGAATTTTAACAATAGATAGGAGGAAGAGTGGTGAAAATTTTAGGGCAAGATTTGACAAATGGCCCAAATTGAAGGAGGAAAAAAGTGACAATGATCTAATGGTTGGGGTAAACACATAGGCGAATGTAGGATTCCTCTTAGGGCAATTTGGTGACTAGCCATCACTACTCACTCACTAGAACGGCAAAAAGTTTCCAAGTTGTGTACATTTTTGGGCGACCTTTTAGGATGTCATGATGCTTTTAGGCGAAAAGTTCCAAATTTCACCCTTGAAATCCAAGCTTATAAGTGGCTGGCCCTAAATTCTTGGAGAAATTTGGCGATTTTTCACCCAAAAAAACACTGATTGATACTGAAATAAGTAAGGTATATACCTATTATTACCTCAGGTCCCATGAAGTTCTTCAATACCAGTATTACGAGACGGATGGATGACCAGATGGATGGACAAATGGATGACGAGACAGATGGATGAAATGATGCTTCCCGTCACGATGTCCTTTAATATATGTAATATATACCAAGATCGAACCTTATGTACTAGTACAACATTGGTCTGTATGTTCTTCAATAGCAGTAAGCATAATAATACCATATTCCAAGGTTGCACCCTATATACCAGTACAACATTGGTGCATACTTTCCTCAGGAGGTCTTCAGGCAATCTTACACAGCATAATCAGCCATGACAGCTGATTCTGTCATTTCCTACTTACCTATCCCTATTCATGATTCGAATAAGCCATTTTGCAACCTACTCCAGACCTTTACGCCATGGAACCGTTACACCTTGATGCTTTCTAGTACAAAATGTACAGCAACTAACATCTTCCAGACTATGAAAACATGGGTCCACCCTCTAAACCCTGTTTTTGTGCCCGGATTTTTGTGTGTCCGGAAAGTGAGCATAATTGGGTATGGTTTCACAAAACTGGGTATTGGTTCAGAAGATTTGCAGGATCTTATGGTGACAAGGCTTGATCAATGAAGAGTATGAGCAGCAGTCAAGAAGGCGCAAGCAAGTAAGGCAAATCCAAAACTGACGATGAAACCTCCTCTGAGGACCAATTGAGGTGAGAAAACTAATTTGGTCCCCTGTTTTCCTCTGTGTACAGCCTTACTTCTCATTTCATCTCCAGTTCTGAAAAAACTGGGGCCCAGTACCCCCAGTTTGAAGAACATTCTGGATGGGAGCCCAGAGTGAACCAGCACCCACCACCACACCATCCACTGGATGCCCCTTACACAACTCAGTTCCACATGAACCTCAATTGAGTTAACCTCTAGTTTGGCCTTGGTAACTCAATGTTCTATAGGTAGTCCCCATATATAGGTAGGTAGGAAAATGGGTGATTACTAGGAAAGTAGATGGTTTATATTTTATACATAGGTAAGGGTTGTTTTTACTACCTACTAACACACATTGTGGGTTGTTAGTAGGTAAGTAACAAAAATAGCAACTGAGGTAACCACCATGGTTAGCCAGGGAACTGGAACCCAACAGAAAATTGTGCACATTGGTGGGTGCTGGTTCACCCTGGCCATTCCGGATAACTATTTCCACTCCAGAGACAAAATTCAAATCATGAGAAGGCCATCTGACCATTGGACTTTCCTTTTTATGTACCAACAACTTATTTTAGGTAATATTAGGAAAATCAATGGGAACAAGTCAAGGAGCTGATATATGGTTCACATTTTACATCCAAAGGATGAAACCCAAGTAAATTGAAGTGAAACTATGATTGAATACAACACACTAGAGATAATCAAATGCGCCCCCATAAAAAAATTTGAACCTTTCTCTTTTTCTCCTTTTGAATTTCAAAAACTTTTTCACACACCTTTGAGATTTTCTATGCAAATGCATAGAAATCATGAATTGGAATTTCATGTTTCCTTCCATCCCTACTCATAGACAATAATAATAAGAATAATAATACAATTTGTGCTCAAGAGCTCTAAATTGCCCATTTGGCATGTGGATGGATGATAGACTACACATCAAAGCATGAAAGAAAGGAAAAACAAAGATGAAAATCCCATCTCACAACTCGTTCTCATTCACAACACTTGCAAACAAAACCCACATTTCCCATTAATGAAACATGTTCCTCACATGTGCAAAATGAAAGTAAGAATGAAAGTCAAAGGGGAAGCAAGATGACAATTGAAGTGCAAAACTAGCATGAGAAAAGAAAAACAAAGTTGAAAATCCCATCTCTTGACTCTTCCTCATTCACAACACTTGAAAGCAAAACCCACATTCCCCATTAATGAAACATGTTGTTCCTCACATGTGCAAAATGAAAGCAATAATGAAAGTCAAGTTGGAAGCAAAGATGACAATTGAAGTGCAAAACTAAAGCATAAGAAAAGAAACACAAAGTTGAAAATCCCATCTCTTGATTCCTCCTCATTTACAACACTTGAAGCAAAACCCTTTCCCTCCTGCAAAATGAAAGCAATGATGAAAGTCAAGTTCAAAGCAAGATGACAATTGTAGTGCAAAACTAGTAATGGAATCATAATAAAAATTTTGCGTGAATAATTAGATAACAAAGCTTTCTAAAATGTACAAAATCAACAAGGGGTGTGTCACACCATGGCCTTGCCATTTACATTAAAAAGTATCTTAAGGCAAAAGAAGGGTTATGGAAATTCAAATATTTCACCATGCATAAATATAATCTTCCAAAAATCCTCTAAAAAAAATAAAAATCCTTCAAGATATTATAACTTTATAACTAATCTCAAAGTTCAACACAAGTCAAAATACCATCTTTCAAAAATCCCCAAATAAAAGTAGACCTATTATTATTACCTAGGGGCCAAAATCCCTTAAGCTACTATACTCTATAATGAATGTCAACACAATATCCTTGCCTACTAAAGGCAAGGCCAACAAAGACTTGTATAAGTATTGTTGACCATCATGAAGCCACTTAGTAACTTACCCCCTTTGGGATGCTTGTTGGGATTGATGATGGATCATTGGATTGCCTTGCAACTTACAACTTATCAAACAAATTTGTTTAAAACATATGCTTTGAATAACATCAGAACAGCCATCCATTGTGGAGATCCAGGACTTTTTTGACTTGAGCTTTCCATAGCAACAAACATGGAAAAAAATTGTAGAAAACTCATTTGAAAGAACCAACAACTTTGCTTTTAGCAAATATTGGGTGAAGCAAAAAGAACAAAGAATGTTGTGGGTTTAGTATGGAGAATTGTTGAAGTCTCCTCCAAATATATCCTCAAGATAACACTACTCGGTACCCATTGGTTGTTGACATTGGGGCTTATGAGCATTCTCGAAGGATCTTGTTAAAACTTTAGATTAGGATTAGGTATAAGTTTGTGAAATTAAAAAAACCACCTACAAGAATTTATGTCGTTCCTATTACTATTCTTTGGATTAAATTTTATCGCTAATCGTGTAATGGCATTAGGGTGTTACTAAGTTATCTAATTATTATATTCATTGTCAAATGAATGGCAAATATGTTCCATTGCACATGTTTAATTTTAATGCATCATTTTTCATGTGCATGGCACTTGTTTTTTCAATTTTATGATGATGTTGTGGCATTGATTAGCATTCCAAAAAGGTTTTTGCATTAAAGGGTGGCATGTTTTTTAGAACTTGTCTAAATGGTTAAAAGGGAGTTTTAAAAATGCTACCAAACTAAAACCAAAGTCCAAATGTGGCTATTATTTTTTATTTCAAAAATTTGGTGATTTTTTAAGGAAATATTTTTATTTTTATTTTTATTTTCACAATTTGACAAAATTTTGCATGAAACAATTGTTGCCATGGCATATGTGCATACATATTATTTAATAAAATTGTAAATTTAAAAGGTGGTGTATTATCAAAACAAGTTGTTAACCAATGCATTTGAGTTCATTGAAGGACAGTTTCCATTTGATTTCTCGATTGCCACCCTCAATTGTTTGATGGAATGATTAGAGGTGGCAATCACCCATAAGCTGATTTAGCCAAATTTGGCTATTAAAACATATGAGAGGAAACAAATTAAACATCCTTATGTATTTCTGGCTACCTACTTGAACCATGTATAGACATCTGGCGATTTTAAAAGATTTTTTCAAAAGTTTAAAAAATCATTGAAATTGTGGGGGGAAAAAAAATTCCAATTTTTGGCCCCTGGAAAAATTCTAGAACTGCCCAACACTAGTCACTACACTATCTTCAGATCAGCAACTGAGAAGACTACACATCCCACATTACTAACACACTCTACTCAAGCAAAAAGATTGTTAACTCAAAAGTGTGGAGTTTTCATCAAAGCAATGAGATCAAGCTCAGCCTGTTTGATGGTGAACCTTTCTGTGATCAATCAGCCAGCAGATTTCAGTGTCCAGATGGATGGCATCCATCGGAGCCTGGCCAAATCAGGGCTCCCAGGATCACTGAGATTGCTCAAGTTGGAAAAACATGTTGTATACCTGAGTCTATCTACACCTGTTCAAATCGAAAAGCTTTGGATGTACCCTATCTTATGAAGATGATGATCCCAAGGTGCACCCTTCTTTACTTTAGGGGGAAAAATTTGTTGACATGAGAAGCACCCGTCCCAACATAAAATTTCCACAAATTCAGCCCAATCCCAAGTTGAAGTTGAAACAACCAATTTGGACACTACTGAAGGTATGCGTAGCCTCTTCAAGCTCTTCCTTTGATCTGAATCCAGTATAATCAAGGATAGTAGTAGTGTTTTCATATGGACTATTGTGCCTGTTCAGAAATTTTGGCTCTCCCAAATTCCTCACATGCACCTCACCAGCTACAAATGGACTATATACCTGGCATGTTCCATAACACAAAAAAGAGCATAACCTTCATGAAGGGAGAGCAGAAAACACAGATGAGAAGGGCAAGGAGAGTTACTAACTAAGTCAGTGAGTGATCATATATCAATGTTCTTAAGAAGATTTATATAGATCAGGAGAGATGCAAACTCAGTGAGCTTCATTCACCATTTATCCAGGTCATTGAAATTCACAGCATCTTCTCATGAGGAGTGCAAGGCTCAAGCAGAGCAGGAAATGAGAATATTTATGGAAGGATGAGTGTGAAGGGCACAATGTTGATCTGCAGCAGTTGCTGAAAAATCTCAAGTGGATATTGATTTTTTCCAACATCGGGCTGGACATAAAAAAAAACTTCTATGTCATCCAGAATATTAAATCGCTAGATTTTGAAATTTTAATGCACCTATCTCTTATCGATTTGCATCTTTAAACAATGCCTCTAATTACCACCATGCTTGAGTATTAATTTTTGACAATACCCATCTAGTATTATGCAAAAGGGTGAGTTTTTGGAATATCATATTGTGTTTCATTTTTTACTCTCAATGAACAAAACATGCTATTGTCAACTATTTTCTTGTCCTCTCTTTCTCTCTCTCTCATATTAGGAAAACAATTACGATGTTGTGAAAGAGTTGCAGTTCGAAGTTCTAGTCACATGTGTGATCATTAGTAATAATTTTGAATTTTATTGATAGAGCCTTCTTTTGTTCTCCAAGCATGCTGGAATGCAAAGCAACAATTGAGAACACAAACTTCTGACATACAAGCCTGACCTTAAAAGAGCAAGTCATTTCTAGACATACTACAATAGATCAGGTGAATGGTTTAAAGATAACTAATATGGTTTAAATGTATGTCTTCACACTTGGATGTAAATAGGGTATCGATTTTTTTTCCAATGCATATCCTAGATCAATCAAGTCTTGGTTAGTATCTACAGAATTAATACTAGGTAGGTAGGATCTATAGTTGATTCTCAACAAAATTGATCCCCAACAAGTTGGTTTTCAATGGCCACCCTAGACTTGGATGATTTTCTAGGTCTTTTTCAATATTCAGCCAACACTAGAGTTTGGTACTTAACTGTGTTGGATGGGTATGTAACCAAGAAAAGGAAACTAACAAAATAAATAAATTGTTCAACTACACATTGCAAAGAAAGAAAGCTCAAATCATAAGTGTGTTTATTGACAAGAACTTGCCATCAATATTAGTGATAGACGTGTGCAAACACACAATGCTAATGCATACAAACAATTCTATAGGCACATGTTTAGCTCAAATCACTTCTAGTTCCCTCTCTCAAGCTATCATGGTCTTCCTTATGGCATTGTCATGATGTGAATTCTTAATACCATCTATTTGTCTCTCAACACAATTCTTCGATAAGGATTTGTGAATCCAACCCTAATTCCCACAACAAATGATTTTCCTCAAAAGCTTGTAACTTGAGAAGTTTTTACAAGTAAAACTTATGTCCACCTTGGTTTTAATATGTTGCAACCTTCTAATTATATATTTCTCTTTAATTACCTAGCCATAGACATTGAATTTCCATAATATGGATAGAAGCTTCACTCAAAAGTCCCACATACACATGCATTCACTTCCCTATTCCCTCAATTCCGTTGCCCATACTAGTTCCCAAATCTCTTGGTTTATCTTAAGCATGCTAAACTTGAAAACACAAGGCCATTTCAAACCAACTCATAAACCCCTTAGAGATCATCATCATTTCCATGTGAGCCTCTTCTACTTTGATATATCTAAAAATCTAATTCTACATTTTGTCCTAATTTTCCATGTGTAACAAAAGATTTTTAAAGAACTTAGTACACAATAATATAAATTTGCAATGAATATTCTTTTCATTAGCATTTTTGCACAATGCATATAATTCCAAGGAAATGAAAAGAAAAAAAAATCACATTCTTTTTTGAGATTAACCAACACACCTCCTCCATCCCATGTCCCCCGTTTCTTCTCTAGTACCTCCCATAAACATATTTCCATCAAAGTTCTCCTAGCCTTCCATTCCAACCAAGCAAATCACGCTCCACAAACACTTTGGCCCCATTTTGCAATGCTTATGCATTAATTAGAATCCTACTCAATCAACAACCAAAATGACACCACCAACCACAAACAAAGATAATTAATCAAGGAAACCACACATCACTTTTAACCTATTGGCTTTTTACGTTGTTGTTTTTCATGTACAAAGGCTAAAAGCTCAAATGGGGTACATTCAAAAAAAGAAAAAACCCCAAACCTTAAATTGTCCATTTGCTAGACTTATTTTGTTGTCATAGGTATATATTTCCCTAACAAATGTAATATCAAGTCTTTGGCCACTACCTTTCTTGTAGTGGATCGATGATGGAAAGGAACCTTGAATACTATAATTGTTAAGGGGATATGTTGTTATGGTGTCTTGCCACATTAATAAAACACACCAAAGGAAACACATCTATGGTTGGTGGCACTAGGAACATCTCACCCCAAATATTTTAAACCTATTCAACGTTAAAATAACATAAGACTTGCTTTGGTGCATGTTTCTTATCCATTTTGTCATTTTGTTTAGTAAACCTACAAGTTGAAATTTGCTTTTCAACATGCATGTACAAGAGGAACTAAGAGTTGTGGGGTTTGTTGTTCCAAAATGGAGTTACATTTTGGAGTGCCATTGAACTATGTTATCGTTGACAAATTATGGCATCAAAAAGCCATGTCCCTTTTCCAAGATCTTGAGCAATTTTTAAAGTTGTGGTGAAAGTCTTATTTCTAATTATCAAAGCTATGGGCATTAGTTCCTTGAGATGTTTTGCATTTCATTATTTCCACATGTTGCAAGCTCCATGGAACATTTTTTGTTATAATTATTTTGGACAGTTTGTGACGCGCTCCCAAGTCACGGGGTGAAACCCACTTGAGGGTTTCACAAAGTCAAGTTGCGGAAAGTTGAACTTGGTAGCACGCTCTCGGCTTCCAACTCTAAAAAGGGGTAGAGGGTCAAGTTGGGAGCCTCGGGATTAGAGTAGGAAGAGGGACTAGCTTAGCTCGTGTGAATCTGCATCCAAAAACCAACCAAATCGGGTTAGTTTAGCATTCGGGACACCCTTTGGTGTTGGGACTTGCCACGGGCATTTGAACAGACAAGACTCACCACGGCCCGGACTTGGGGGAAGCCACCACCTTCCCCCATATAGTATTCTCTGCGGCTGGTCGCGGAGGCTACATCTGAATGGCACAAATTCCCGGGACTCCCGAAATGGAGTCCCGAAATTGTCCCGACGGGACTCCCGGAACTTTGAACCGCCGTAACTCCCGATTTCAGAGTTGGATCATGATGAGGTCTGAACCAAAGTTGTAGCCCTCGTCGAGATCTTTCCAACGCCATGTCGCACACTCAAATCGGACGTTGGAAAGAGGTCGATTCCTGACTTTTAGTGGTCGGGAGTCAAATTGCCAGTTTGATTTCCGGCCCTTCTTTTGCCCATAACTTGAGCTGCAGATGTCTGAATTGCCAATGCGAGGGCATTTTCGATATCTACGTTTCAAGAATTTTCCAATGACACCAAGAACACCTCAATGCGAGGTGTTTTGCCCCTTGCTGTCGAGCTCTAAACATTCGGGAGTCCTGGAAGACTCCCAACCTCCAACTTTTCCAAGTGTTGGGCTTCACCCTCACACTTGGCCAAAGTGGGGTTGCGACAGTTTGGATGTAGATGTAGAAACAAATATTTGTTATGAAAAGTTGGAGGAACTCATGGTGTGCATGAAGTGCAAAATGATGGAAGTGATAATTTTGATGTTTTGTTTTGAATTTCATACATATTTGGAAGGAACAATTGGTGGAAAAGGGACATTTTTTTCCTTTTCAAATATGTTTAAAAATTCAAAACTTTCAATGGTGGGGTCTTTATGTTCAAAGCTCATGAAATCTTGCATTGCACATTAAAAAATGCCATTGGCATCTAGTATGGCATAACATTTTTCTAGAATTTTTTTGTTTTGAAACAATTAACTTCTTAATTTTGAATGTGATGTTTTTATTAATGAAATCTCATTAGGGTTGAAATAATATTTTGGTCAATTTTAAAGGCATAATTGTTTGAATAATGATCAAACTTTCAAAAAAATAGAAACACTATTCAAAAATTTGTTGAAAATCAAATATTCATCAAGCCTTATTGATACTTGAAACAATATTCTATGGATGGATGTGGTTGAAACAATTTTCTAGCCAATTTTGAAGACACTAATTGATTCAATAATGATCAAGCTTTTGAAAAGGTTGAAATGTTATTTTGAAAATTGTTGAAAGATGAATATTGATCAAGCCTTGCCAATTTTTGAAACAATATTAAAAAAAATTTGGGCAAATTTTAAAGACATATTTATTGAATATTGATCAAGCTTTTAAAAAGGTTGAAACATTATTTTAAAAATTGTTGAGAATTGAATATTATTCATGCCTTTGCTAATGCTTGAAATAATATACTATGGATCGATGTAAATGAGACAATTTTCTAGTTCATTTTGAAAACACATATGCACTATAAGAAGAATCATGTCACACAATTTAAACTCATCCAACAATGTTTTTGGATGTGATGAAAAACAACCTTAAACTTATATTCAATTGTGATTCCAATTTTCCTATCTTGAAATTATCCTTAAAGTCAAATTTTTTAATGACCATTTATTTGCATTTAAGAAAATTTCACTAAAGACTTTTAGCACATGGAAAATTGTTTGTAAAAACATTATTTATTCACATTAAGATTTTGACAACAAGAATTTAGGATGTCAAGTGCATGGTTCACAAAGTAAGTTGTGGTCATAATTTAATTAGGTTACTACAATATTTATAATTAATTATAAAAATGGCCAAAAATTATAGCTCCACTTACTATAAAATTTACACTCTTTTGTATTTACTGGAAAATTAATTTCATATATATAAATGAAAGATTTATTTGAACTAGAATCCCCCATGGGGCAACAAAACTAATTTTCCTTAGGGGGGGGGGCGGGGGGGGGCACGTGGGTGACATTTCATTTTCAATGGATTTGATGTTCCCATTAAATTCCCATCATGTTCCCAATCTATTTCTCACATGTTATTAATAATTGCAATGCCATTTTCAACATGTTCTTAAAATTCCCAAGGTGTTCCCTCACAATGTTCTCAATATCTCACACTTGATTTCATACATTTAAACCAAAACAAATTGTGCCATACCTACCTTGTTGCCATTTAATGTTAAATCCTTCTTGAGATGCTTGTTAATAATACAACATGAAGAAATCGAAAAAGAAATTTGCCTCAAACTAATCGATATAACTAATAATAAGTGTTATTGACAATTTGTACCACAAATTTTTATGAAATCACATGTCCTTTTATATTTGAGCACAATGAATCAAGCAACCACAAGCATGAATCATGTGTCCATGACTAGCACTAAAGTAATAATTGCTAGTCATTTGCTTCAAAACTATTATCAAGGGAGCCAAACCTTCATGAAAACTATGAATGGCAAATCTTGCAATTCAATAGATGGTGGAAAGATACTATAGCCTATCATTGTTTGAAACATGTTAAAAATTGTTAATTAGAGGCTTCACACCTATTCCTTCCACCTTCAATAGCAATTTTCAGCTCATTGTCATTTATTCAAAGAAATAGATCCTCATCCCCAACAACATTGTATTATGGAGTCTCCCCCATTGTTCATGTTTTGAACACTAGTGTTCTCATTAGCATTTAGAGTGTAATCGCAAAATTCCAAAGCTTCATGTCGTGTTCTTTGTCACAATTAAAAAATTTGTCAAAACCATTCCTAAAAGGATCATCAAATTGAGGAATAGTGATTGTGTTATGATGAATAGGATCTAATAAAACCAAAGTTTCATTGATTGCATCAAATGTATGAATTTGCAAAGTTTAAAGGTCTCATCAACATTAGAAAGGACCAAAATTATGTTGAGTTAAAAATTTCAGCATCAAAGAGTTTCAACTACATCAACATCCAAAATTACACAAATTATTAAAATCAAGAAGCAAAGAATTGATTTCCATGGTCGATTCATCACAACAATGCTTGTTGGTTTATCACAAAGAGGATATGCAACAACCCTTGCACCACAATCATATATGCATTTGACACATGTTGGTGAGGGCTGATGTTAAGCCCGAAACGTCAAGGTGGACTAATTTGGTCCACTTTTTGGTGTTGTTTTGTCTTTCTTTGCCATTTAGGGGTTAAGTGAGCCCACTGTCATGCTTCGGGTGAACCGGCACCCACCTTGGTACCATGGTAAAAATCACAAAATTCATTTAATTTATTTATAAATAATATAAATATCCCATGCTTAGACTAAATCAGGGTCTCTTGGTTCAAAATCTAACATTTTTTGGGTTTAATATGGCCATTAAGAGGCCTCACTCAAAAAAATCAAGGTACAAACGTGGGTGCTAGTTCACTCTGGCCGTTCATCGCCACACGAAGGAGGGTTCATGATGTTCCTCCATTTGTGCTATCGAATAAAATCTGTTATTTCAAATATGGTATAGACTTGGAGTGCGCCATGGCCACATGACCATAATTTTGTTGGGTTTTTTTTTTCTCAACCCTGACCATATTACCTTCCAACCTAATCACCTTAGTTCCATAGCTATCTTAGTGACTGCATCTTGGCTCTACTTACCAACCCTTTACCTACCTACCTTCTATTTTTTCATGGTTAAACTTATATCTCTCAGTTAAACTTTTGCCTTTTGGTCCAACTTCTAATAGTTATTGGCTAAACTTATATTTCATGACTAAACCTTTTTCTTTTGGCACAACTTTTATCTTTTTTGGGCTAAACTTATATATCTTGGCTAAACCTCTTTTTTTGGGCGCAATTTTCAACTCTTCTTGGCTAAACCTGTATTTCTTGGTTAAACTTTTTCTTTTGGCCCAAATTTTAACTCTTATTGGTTGAACCTATATCTTTTGGCTAAACCTTCATCTTTTCATGGTTAAACGTTTACATGTTGACAAAATCTTTATATCTTTTCAGTTAAATGTCTATCTCTTCGCAAAAGTTTTACTTTTTAACAAGACCTATATATTTTCTTAACTAAACTTCTACCTTTTGGAAAAAATTCTAACTTTTCTTGGCTAAACCTATATCTTTTGAAAAAACCTCCATCTCTTCATGGCTAAACCATTATATGTTGGCAAAATTTCTATTTATTTTTTTATCAAACTTCTACCTTTTGGCAAAACTTTAGTATCTTCTTAGCTAATTTTTTACCTTTCAACAAAACCTTTATATTTTCTTGCCTAAACCTTTACCACTTGAAAAAACTTTGAACTTTTCATGGCTAAACTTTTACCTTTTGGCAAAACCCTTATCTTTTTTGAGCGAAATTTTTACCTCTTAATAAAACTTCTATCTCTTCTTGGTTAAGCTTCTACAAATTGGAAAAACTTTTAATTCTTCCTAGTTAAACCTATACCTCTTGGCCAAACTTCCATCTTTTCATGGCTAGACCTTTATTTGTTGACAAATGTTTTATCTTTTCTTGGTTAAATTTTTATTTTTAAAATTATTTTTTGCTTGAATTAACTCAAAGATTATTTTTTCAACAAAATCTTTTAACAAAACTTTTGGCTACCCTATTGACCTAAACATTTTATTGACATAATTACATTACTTGACTTAACCTATTTTCTATTTGTTTACATACGTACCTGCTTAGCCACCAACCTACATACATACTTATTTACTTACTTACTCACCCCCACTCACCTACCTACCTATCATTTACATGATGTTAGTGTTTGCCAATGTATGATATACAAAATTTGAAAATATTGCACTAAATGAACTAACAACCATTTTAATCATATTTGACCTTTTGATGTCAATAAATGGTAATCATGAATGCAGGTATTGCACATTTGATCAATTTTTGTGACCCACACAAAGGTATTGCATATTTTGGTAGTTATTGTTAAAAGTTAAAGTAGTTGAAAATCTAATCATAAAACCCAATACCCACATATGAAAACAATGTCATTTCAAATACCATACACTTTAATAATTATTACATATTTTGTGACCAAAATGCAAGCATTTTTTTTTCTGGATTTTTAAAAATTTTATGTTTTTTTTCCAATTTATTTATTTATTTTTTCCTTTATTTATTTTCTTGTTCTAAATAATTTTCTTTTATTATTTATCACAATTAGTTTATTTCTTCTATTTTTTATTTTCTTATCGTCATCATTTTTTTCATTGAACCATGCATATTTTATGCCCAACATTTGGGTATTACACAAACCATCCAAAAAAACCAGTTGACATTTTATGCTTCAAACGTGGGTATTACAAAGTCATTCTAACAAAACTAATGTTTATTTTGTGACCCTTAAACAAGTATTTCACATTGAATTTTATGTTATTGAAGTTCTTTTAATGCAATAATGTAACATTGCAATATGTTTCAAACTTATATTTTTAGGGAAAATTTCAACAAAGTATTAATGCAATGCTCACATTTAAAGCATGTTACAACTTGGTATTTTCATAATTATTCAAATTTTACATCAAACACATGATACACATTAATATGCAAATTTGAAAAATATAAACTAAACCCCAAAAAATTACATGGGTATGAACATATATAGTCTATTGGATTATTTTTTTAAATGGAAAAAAAATTTCAAATAAGAAATAAAGGAATAGAAAATCAAATTTCAAATTTGAAAACCAAAAAGAATGGAAAAATAAGGGGAAAAAAAAATAAAAATTAAGACAAACATAATAAAATAAAATAAAAATCTAGCATTTAGAAAACAAAAAAAGTGGAAAAATAGGGCAAAAAACCCCAATTTTTTTCTTATTATTACCAAAAAAAAAAAAAAAAAAAAAAAAAAAAAAAAAAAAAAAAAATATATAATAAAAAAAAAA